>OOFW01000012.1_pt1 | contig 24295 bp, 19 predicted proteins | sample 1670271 | NCBI WGS metagenome assembly OOFW01 (sample SAMEA98137918, study PRJEB22522) | marine metagenome | biome: marine biome; feature: marine water body; material: sea ice | place: Arctic Ocean | collected 07-Sep-2015 | depth 1.32 m
CAGCTACGTCTTCAGCGCAACGACCATCGTCAATATTTTTCGCAATGTCTGCAAAAGCTTGTATTGAACTTGTTTTATCTAAAGGTTGGTTTTGCTGTGGGCCAAAGATACTAGGGAAAAAATCAGCCTGAATTTTTCCTAAACACAGGTTAATGTCAGTTACCGCAAGCTTGCCATTACGTCGATAACATACTGGGCCTGGAACGGCACCTGCAGACTCTGGGCCTACCCGAAAACGACCATCGTGATAACGTAAAACTGAACCACCACCGGCAGCTACAGTATGAATGTGTAACATAGGCACACGCATACGCACGCCCGCGACTTGTGTTTCGTAGGCTTTCTCAAACTCACCTGCATAGTGAGACACATCGGTAGAGGTGCCACCCATATCAAAACCAATAATTTTATCAAATCCTGCTAATTTAGCGGTGTGCACTGCACCTACTATCCCACCAGCGGGGCCAGATAGAATCGCATCTCGTCCGCGGAATGTATCTGCACTAGTTAGGCCGCCGGATGACTGCATAAACAATAATTGCACTGGCGTTTTTTGATTCAGTCCTTTACTAATATTTTGTATGTATCTTAATAATATCGGAGTGAGATAGGCATCCACTAAAGTGGTTTCACCTCTGGAGATAAGTTTTTGTAAGGGACTGACTTCGTGGCTAGCTGAAATTTGTTGAAAGCCAATTTCTTTGGCTAATTCAATTAGTTGTTTTTCATGTTGGTTATATTGATAACCATGCATTAGCACTATTGCTATGGCCGTTAGACCTTGGTTAAAGGCACTTTCTAATGCGTTTTTAGTTGATTCAATATCTAGCGCTTGTAAGACTTCACCCTTAGCCGAGACTCTCTCATTTATTTCGACTACCTGAGTATAGAGAATATCTGGTTTTTCAATCTTTAAGGCAAAGGTATCGGGGCGTGCTTGATAACCAATTTCAAGTGCATCTTTAAAACCCTTAGTGATCGCCAGTAACACATTGTCACCTTTGCGTTCTAACAAAGCATTAGTCGCAACTGTGGTGCCCATTTTGATTTTGTCGATTAGGCCATCAGGCACAGGATCGGATTGGCTGATATCTAAAATTGATTTAATACCAAACACCGCAGCATCGTCATAAGCTTCTGGATTTTCAGACAAGTATTTTTTGCATAGCAGTGAGCCATCCGGATGCCGTGCAATGATATCTGTAAAAGTGCCACCGCGGTCAATCCAAAATTGCCAATTTTTATGAGGTGTATGGAAGTCTTTAGTCATTGGATATGTAGTTGAAAACCTTAATTGTGATTATGCCAGACCCTATGTTTTAATCTATTAACTTGGCTAGAAGAATATAAAAGTAGGCGTAAACGTATGATGATTATTACAGGTGACTTGTTAATCAAAGATGGCAGCATGCATCAAGCTATGCAAGCCTGTCAAAAACATGTTGCTCATTCGCGCACTGAAATAGGTTGTATTAGGGATGCAGTGTATCAAGATCTTGGTAATGCCTTACGTTTGTTTTTTTGTGAACAATGGGAAGATCAACCAAGCATCGATGCACATTTTGTTTTACCTAGTTCATAAGCTTTTGTTGCAGAGGTGAGAATGTTAGTTTCTGCAGCACCTAATTTGCATATTTTTAATGCCGAACAAATTAAATAAATAGTTATTTAAACCTTCTTGATATTTTTGACGACATAAGAAAAAGCAATACACCCTTACATAAAACTCAAAAGGATCTCGTTATGAAAAAATCAACGATTGTTAGTTTAGTATTATTCACCACATTTCTCAGCCAAGGACTTTTTGCATACGATTGGGGCAGTGACGAATTTAGTAAAACCGTGCAGTTGGCTTTAGCCAATGATTCTCTTGATCAGCTTAATATTGATGCCGGCGCTGGCGACTTAAAGATAACGGGTAAAGCAGGTCAGTCAGAGATTACAGTTATTGCTAAAGTGTTTGGTGAAAAATTGAGTGATGATGATTATGTTCTCAGTCTTGAAAAAGCAGGAGATAAAGCGCTACTGATTGCCCAATTTAATGACAACACCTACAACAATGAAAGAATTGACCTAGAGATCAGCATGCCGTCCTCTTTGGCTTTGTTAGTAGATGATAGCTCTGGTGATATATCAATTGAATCGGTCAGCAATGGACTCACTTTGAATGACCGATCGGGTGATATTGAATTAAGTAACATCGCAGGTCTAGTGAGAATTGAAGACCGTTCTGGTGATGTGGTAGGTAAAGATTTACGTGGCGATGTGATCATCAATGATCGCTCTGGTGAGATCTATCTTAAAGATGTAGTAGGTGACGTAAACATTGATGATTCTTCTGGCGATATTCGGGCAACCAACATATCTGGTGTTGTCACAGTTGAAGACGGTTCTGGTGATATCAATATTAACGGTGCTGCTGATTTTAGGTTAATAAATGCTGGTTCTGGTGATATCAGTTTGCAGAATATTAAAAAAGACTTAAAGTAAGCCTAACTGGAGTTGGGCTAAGGATATAAATTAGTTGCTTAATTAATGCTAATTTCAACCCATTATTTCGGGGGCAGAGACTTAATCTTTTGTCTGTTATCGTGCTTTATCTGAGCGTTTTAACGTACGTTCTTTATTCAACATTAAAACCTACAAGCTAGGGGTTATAACGTGTGTTCATAGCAAACCGACAGTTTTGCCAAAACAGCCAATTAACGTCGATTAAGTAGGTTAGTCAAATAATATCTTGGCCTGTTAATGTGTAACCTCAGAGTAGCTATCTGACATCACAAACAGTGCCCTAATAATAAAAAAACTTCTTTCCATAATTCAAGTCACTAGTTACTTCTCTTTTTATCTATTACTAAACCATACTTAATTTTGTTCTGATTCGCATATGATATCTTATATAAATACCTAACTTGGAGAGTCCAATGGCGCAGTGGTTAGATGCAACAGTGGTGAGCAGAACAGATTGGAATGATCACTTGTTTAGTGTGCGCTTTTCTTGTGAGGGCTTTCCTCAGTTTAAAGCTGGACAGTTCACTAAGGTGGGCATTGAACATAATGATAAAATATTATCTCGTCCTTATTCACTAGTGAGTGGGCCTAATGATGATGAGTTAGAGATTATTGCCGTACCTGTCGAAGATGGTTTGTTGTCTCCCAAGTTGCACAAACTCCGAGTGGGCGATCCTTTAAAAATCATGTCACCCGCTACGGGGCTTCTGGTACTTGATGAGGTGCCTAAAAGCAGAGATTTGTGGTTAATGGCAACTGGCACTGGAGTGGGTCCTTTTTTATCTATTTTAGCCACAGAGCAAGTCTGGGCTAGCTATGACAATATAGTATTAGTTTATGGCACACGTTATGAGCACGATCTTGCTTATACTTCATTGATTGAAGCTTGGTCTAAAAAACACCCTGAAAAATTCCACTTTGTGCCAATCGTAAGCCGAGAAACTAAGGAAGATAAATTGTGTGGTCATATTCCCGTATTACTTAAAACATCATGTATTCAACAGCAAGTAGGCTTGGATATTCATGCAGCCCATAGCCAAGTTATGTTATGTGGTAATCCCGCTATGATAGAAGATACTATTCAAACATTAATTGAATTCGGTTTAACTAAACATCTAAGACGCTCCCCTGGGCATATATCGCTGGAACGTTATTGGTAGAGAGGTGCAGCTGCGAAATATCAGTTTTGGGCGATGAGCACGCCTGTAACTTAAGTTTTTAACCTAATCCAGCTGCGTAATCAGGTCCGACAATGGCACATTTTCATCCTAAAGCGATTGGCTATAGTGTGCGATTATTTGCTTCTCAATATTTAAAAGGTAAATAAAAAGCTCGGATCTGAGGGGCATTTTTACCGAATCTGTGACAGTAATAATAAAGCTTTCGTTTTTCTATATCAATTAGATGTCAAATGCTTAGGTCTATTGGGCGGTGTCCAAATAAGTAGTAGCAGACCAGATATTATAAAAAGGGCGCAACCAGAAAGTAGCCAAGGGTTAATAAACCATTGCTCTGCCCATTCAAAGCTTCCGCTCATGATCTTTTTCCAACCTGCGAAGTGTTGATGGGATGCAACGTAAAACCCAAAGGCTGCGATGCAGCTTGCAAAATATAAATTGATCCAGTTTCGCGGATTTGGTAGCAACAAAGACAAACCCAGTATGCCAATTATTGTACGTTGCGTTCGGCAATAGGGGCAAACGTAAACTAAATCGGTTAGTTCTGAGGCCCAAGCTAAAGTACAAATAACGATAGCCACAAAGCCAACAATTTTTTTGTTATTACTTAACCAATTTAATGTGGTATCCATGTTATTCCTCATATAATTTATGCTGTTTGAATCATTAGGGTCATATTAACTTGATATGGAATGACCGCTTTGCATCAATACTTCCCCACACAATATGAAACATGATGGTGTCTATAAATGCACTTTGAGAAAAGCACATTTTTGCTCCACGAGAAGTTCAGTCATCATAGTTCGGCTATCAGCTTTGAGCCTCATCTTTTAACGTGAAACATAACGACTGACTTATGTACATATAATCATGAACATAAAAGTATGTTGGAAACGGGACATACCTGTCAAACTATTAAAAACGAGGTATCAACAACTGTTGTGTCATTTTTGTATAAACAGTAACCACTAATAATTAAGGATTGATACTCAGGCTTATAATGTCTTGTTTAAACTCATCGATTTCTTCAATTAATCTGTTTAGTTGTTTTTTATCAGCTAATTCTAATATACCAATAAGATATTCGGCACTTGCCTTACTGTTAGCCTTTGAAGTCAAATTGTATGCTTCACTGCGGTAAGATTCTGGATATAAAATTAATACTAATAATTTTTCTTCAAATATATTTGAACGGTCGGGAGTTAAAAAAAGTTCGCGCAATGCTTGCTGATAGGCTCGTTTATAATTAAGCCAATAATCCCCTGTTTTTTCAAAACGATCACGAAATTGGGTGATGTGAGATTTTTGTTCATCATTTAATTTTCCGATCCATTTTTTTGTGCCTTTTTGATTTCTCTTTATCCACTTTTTATCCTGTTGAGTTGACGTAAGCCCCCTGTCTTCGGTATTTTCCTCTTCTTCTTCGACGTTTTCTTTTTCTAACTGTGTCAATAAATAGGCAACTTGTTTCTCATTTAAGGTTTTACCTATAGTAACAATATCAGGCGCGACATAGGATCTAGCCCTCTTCCAATGCTCACGGCCCTTTTCGCGATGATAAGCAATACGAGCTTCATTTATTTGTTTAGTTTTAATGTCACTTATTACTTCCTCTAGATGTGCTTGATACTTAGGCAATTCGGAACTTCTATGCCAATCAATCCACTTGCTCAGCATTTCGTCAAATTGATCTTCTTGCTGTCCGTTGAGCTCTACATAATCGTCTAAGTACCAGTACACCAGCCAACTCATATTATTATATGCAAATTTGGCCGAGCATCCCGAGAACAATAGTACGCATAATAATATTGTGATTTTTTTCATGAAATTATTTTCTTTAAAACTCAATTTTATATTTCACTGCTCCATATAATACTAGAAAAGTTTTAAGTGCCCATATAGAAAACTGAGATTATAAGTTATTCACTAATTTGTAGGGAATAAATTAGAACCGCTTCAGATAGTCTGAGTGCAAGCGCGATGCATGGCAGCAAGTGACGTTTACCAGTACTATTACCTTTTTTATAACATAAGCACAAATACGGTAACTCAAATATCAATAACGAATAAAGATTATAAAAATAACAGCCATTTTTCAAACCCTCTTCGTAAGTGTCTGACTAATATGAATAAGTATTGCCTTTATTGATACGACATATATATGCCATTGGTATGACAGAGCTGTGCTAAGTATGATTAACGGCTAATATAACTGGAAAACATAAAGCGTTTTGACCGAATGTTAGCGAGTGGATCCCCAGTTGATATTTTTGTGCACCGCCCAGCATGGCCATGAAGCATGCGTACGGACTAGAAACTATTCTCTAGTAACGTTATATAACGAAGATAACTTTGGTGTAGTTGATACAAAGTCCACTCTAACCGGTTTCAAATTTATACACAAAATAATTGGAATCGCACGGCGGCGGCAAATAAATGAGACCTCAGGTGCTCAGTGCACTAAGTGCACTAAGTGCAACGTCGTTTACCGATTGGGGTGAATAAGTGCAGTCAACAAACGTGCAGTTTCAAGGATGAAGTGTATATACTCTTAAAGCTCAGCGCTTAACCCCCCGCCTTTACCAAACCAATTCAGCTTTTTATGTAAACTCACCACCGAACCTACAATGATTAAGGCGGGTGGTTTGATTTGAGCCGCTTGCGCTTTTTGCTGAATATCTTGTAAGGTGCCCGTTACTACTTTTTGTTGTGGTGTAGTCGCAGATTGCACCATGGCGATTTGTGTGGTCGGAGCTAGCCCATGTTTAACCAACTGCTCGCAAATAATAGGCAGACCAGTTAAACCCATATAAAACACTATGGTTTGGTCTGGTTGGGCTAATCCTTGCCAGTTTAGGTTAATACTATTATCTTGTAAGTGACCTGTTGCAAAGACCACTGATTTTGCGTGATCTCTGTGGGTTAGCGGTATACCTGCATAACTGGCCGCACCGCTGGCCGCAGTAATGCCTGGCACTACTTGAAAATTTATACCATGTTCGATTAGAGTTTCAAGTTCTTCACCGCCTCGGCCAAAAATGAAGGGATCACCACCTTTGAGCCTCACTACACGATTTCCAGCTAGAGCCTCTTTTGCCAAAAGTGTATTTATTTCATCTTGCGGGATAGTGTGTTTACTTTTAGCTTTGCCAACATATATTTTTTCAGCATCACGCCTTACCAGCTCAAGTATTTCTGGAGAAACTAAGCGGTCATAGACCACTACATCAGCCTTTTGCATTAAACGTAAGGCTCTAAAAGTCAATAAGTCTGGGTCGCCGGGACCAGCGCCTACTAAGTATACTTCACCTACTGTTTTACTAGCATCAGGTGCATTCAATTTCTCTAAAAATTTTTGTTCAGCGACCTGTTCATTGCCTTGTAATACGTTTTCGGCAATATCGCCGTCTAGTACGTCTTCCCAAAAATAGCGGCGTTCCGTGACTGATTTAAATCGTTTTTTGACGGATTCTCTGAATTTTTCAGAAAAAAGCCCTAATAAACTGACTTTTTGCGGGATCACAGATTCTAGTTTTTGCCTTAAATATCTAAGCAATACTGGCGCAACACCACCGCTACTCATAGCAATGATGATCGGTGAACGGTCAACAATGGATGGGGTAATAAATTGGCAAAGTGGGGTGTTGTCTACCACGTTAACCAAGATTTTTTGAACTCGTGCTTCATCGTGAATTTGTTTGTTTATTTCGCTGTTATCTGTGGCTACAAAGACCATTTGTTTGTTGGTCATGTCTGAGTCACAATAAGGCCTGACAAAAAGCTTAATTCTTTCTTCTTTAGCAAACCGTTGCACTGTGTCGCATACCCAAGGTGCTACAACTGTTATATGTGCAGACGTTTTTAACAGTAATTCCACTTTACGTGCGGCTACTTCTCCGGCGCCCACGACTAAACAGGTCAAGTCTGTGGTATCTAAAAATATCGGGAAGTATTTCATGTGTTAGTACTCATTAAAATGACGTGATAGATGACGTGTTCAGTGTGCCTTGTCAGACAAGAAGTGCAAACCAATTAAAACAGCTCTGATATTCTATTAAGTTATTAAAAAATATTTAACTAAAGATTTTTGCATAAAAAAGGGACTAAATAGCCCCTTTTGGATCTTATAAACTTAAGGCTTAGTCTCGGTTAGCTGGATTGCCACGTTTTTTTGGCGGTTGCTCTGACCACTCGCGCAGACCTAAACTGCGACCTGCAACACGGGTTTTTTGCAAAGTGTCCTGTGTCGCCTTGGGCATATCCTTAGGTAAGTCTACTGTACTGAAATTATCATAAATTTCGATAGAACCAATATTCTTACTGCTTATATCCGCTTCGTTAGCAATAGCGCCGACTATGTTGCCAGGCTTGGCACCATGAGTATGGCCTACTTCAATACGATAACGCTGCATACCTTCACTGGGTGGACCAGATTTACGTTCACGTTTAACTCGTTCACCACCACCACGTTCACCACCACGTTCAGGACGGGCACCACGATCTCTCGGTGCGCGGTCACTTCTGTCGTTACGATCATTTCTTGGTGGGGCAGCATTTAAATCAGGACGGTCACTATCTTTTAGGATAAGTGGCTCATCACCTTGGGCGATTTTGGCTAATGCGGCCATAATCACTTCTGGTGCAGCTTCGGTTTCTGCTTGGATTGACTCAACGATAGGGATAAGTGTCTCAATGGATGCATCACTAATCGCTTCAATAACACTACTTTTGAAACGAGATAAACGTGTTTCGTTTAACTGAGAGATCGATGGGATAGTCATTGCATCAATTGTTTGTCTTGTGGCGCGCTCAATAGAATACAACATGCGTTTTTCACGATGTGATATAAACAATATCGCATCACCTTCACGCCCAGCACGCCCAGTACGACCAATACGGTGAACATATGATTCTGTATCGTAAGGAACATCAAAGTTGATGACGTGACTGACACGTTCAACATCGAGACCACGTGCTACTACATCTGTAGCAACTAAAATGTCAATTTTGCCTTTCTTTAAACGGTCAACAGTTCGTTCACGGGAGTTTTGTGGAATATCACCGTTGAGCGGTTCTACTGCATAACCTCTAGCAGAAAGTTTTTCAGCCAATTCCATAGTAGCTGTTTTAGTACGAACGAAGATAATGACCCCATCAAAGCTTTCGACTTCTAATATCCGGGTCAGGGCTTCCAATTTATGATGTCCAGCTACCTGGCAATATCGCTGTCGGATAGTGCTGGCTGTGGCCACCTTAGATTCGATTTTGACTGATTTAGGGTCGTTCAAATAACGCTTAGTTATTTTGCGAATAGCATCAGGCATAGTCGCTGAAAACAATGCAGTTTGACGCTCTTTTGGAGCATGGCCTAAAATCCACTCCACATCGTCAATAAAACCCATACGCAACATTTCATCGGCTTCATCGAGTACCAAAAACTTCAATTTATCAAGTTTAAGTGTGCCCTTTTTAATATGATCTATTACGCGGCCAGGTGTGCCTACAACAACTTGTGTGCCACGTTTTAGTTGGCGAATTTGGTTGTCATATGATGAACCACCATAAATAGGTAAGACGTTAATTTTCTTAAGAAAGCTAGCATAAACCTGAAAGGCTTCAGCTACTTGAATAGCTAGTTCTCTAGTAGGAGTTAAAACCATTAATTGGGTGCTTTTATCGTCAGGGTCAATGTTAGCCAGCATAGGTAATGCAAAAGCAGCGGTTTTACCAGTACCTGTTTGTGCTGTGCCTAATAAATCATGGCCTCCAATAATAAGTGGAATACATTCTGCTTGAATAGGTGTGGGTTTTTCATAGCCGACTTTGTCTAATGCTTGCAGTAATTCTTCGGGTAGTTTTAAATCTCTAAATGTTATTTCAGATGTGGTGGTTGTCATCAATTTTCCCAGGGTACAGGCAGGCACAGCGTTATTTGAATCGGTAATACAATTTCTAAAATCAGTAGTACAATTATTTAAGGCGAAGCCGGCACGGTTTCAAAGGTCAAATTATATTCGATATTCAACATTTACTCCACGTAATGCTTTGTTTAATTGCTTTATTCTTAAGAAATGCCATTTTGTTGTGTGCTACTTTATAGTTTATTGTAAATTATGATCTAAATATGTAAATTTTTGAATTTATAAATTTACATGAAGCGATGAAATTACGCATTTAGCCAATTTTTATTAAAGTAGTTTTAGGACCTCGTATACCCTCTACTTTTGCAACAAAGTATCAAGAGAGATCGACTTATGCTTATTTTGATACTTTAGCTATTGAAGTATTAGCTATAGATATTTTGCAAGTTAAACAAAATAATGTCATTTTTATAGTCAACTAAGAAAAAATACATCCCTTAACTTTGAACCGAAACTCAGCATTGTTAATTCTTTTCAGAATGTGTCTAAAGCCGATTTAAAAATGCTGTATCCAAATGAAAATGTGCGAATGTGGTTTATCGATAGACCCGTTACAGGAACTTAACTTTTATTCACAAAGCTTGGTTTACCTATCAGTGTAACCATTTTTTTTTGACTCTGGGGTGTGACTGAGCATTCAAAAAGTTATGATTAATTATCAAACATTAATCGCTTCAGTAAATGGGGCAGAGTGTGCCAGGTGGGTTTATTCTAAAAGAATGCAATGAGTTTAAAAATTTTCAGCTGCGTTTTATAAAAATATTGACAGTTAACTTGTACTTTAAAAATCCATATAACAATTCAAATGTACCTTTTTATAAGCTTGATTCTCATAAAAACAATAACGGAAACTGACCGCTTTAGCTTAATGTTTTTTGATATGCACAAGACTCTATGAATATTAGGCATCTGGATAAAAATAGAGCAATGATCCGCAAAAACATCTGATTTTCAGATTGATTTTGAAATCGCCAATACTTTGGCTAGTTTACAATGTTTGGATGTCGTCAAAGTGAATGACAGCTAAATACAATGCGTTGCCCAAATTGAGCTCGATGCCCAGTCAGAGCGCCCATTTAACTTACCCTACTTCTTTCTAAGACCAATGCCGATGTCAATGTGACGATGGTGCTGTATAAATTGTCAATAAAACTTAGTGTGTTAGTCGCATAAGGTAAAAACACATGTCATGATGTCTATATAAAAATTATATAAGGAACAATTAAAATGAAAGTTTTTACTTCTACACGAATAAAATACGTTATAGCTATCGTTACATTAAGCGTATTAATTGGCTGCGGTAAACAAACTAGTGACGAGTATATTAAAGAAGCTGAGCAGTATGTTTCAGAAAATGATATTGCGGCTGCTATTGTGGCCCTAAAAAATGCAGTACAGATTGAGCCAAAATCAGCCAATGCTAGATTTGAACTTGGTTTGCTTTATATTCAACAGAAACAATTTGAGAGTGCTGAAAAAGAGCTTAATCGTGCGTTGGAATATGGATTTGAACCATCAAAAGTATTACCCCTATTAACCCAAGCTTATCAGCGAACAGGCGCCTATTCGGCCATCAGTAAATTAGAGCATGATCAAGCGGGTCTAACGTCAGTCGAACGAGCTGAAATCGGTTATTTTAAAGTCGTTTCATTGGTACGATTAAATAAAATAGGTGATGCTCGCTTATTGATTGAAGGATTGGCAAAAATTGATACTAGCTCTGTTTTTAAGGGCCTAACGGCAGTTTATATGCTGGTGTTAGACGAAGAGTATGAAATAGCCGCTACTGCGGTAGCAAAACTACGCGAAAAAACTCCGCAAAATGCAGAAGTATTAAAGTTATTAGCCCAACTGAAATTATCCCTTGGGGCACCTGATGAAGCCACTGAAATATTTAAAGATTATGTTCAGTTTTACCCTGAAGATAAACCAATAACTTTTGTCTTGGCAAAATTATTAGTCGATATCGGTGAATTAGAAGCTGCTGAGCCTTATATAGATGAGCTTCTTTCGCTAAACGATGAAAATCCCCTGTTGAATCAATTAAAATCCGCTGTGTATGCAAATAAGGGTGATTATGCTAACGCCCTTAAGCGAGCCGAGAAAGCCATTTCCGGAGGTATTGATGAAACGTCTCTGCGTTTAGTGGCAGGCTATGCAGCTTATCAAATACAAGACTACTCAAGTGCCAATCGGCATTTATCTTATATTGCCGGATTGTTGCCAGACAATCATGCTGGTCTGAAGTTGCTCGCTGCTAGCCAACTTCAGTTAGGGTTGACCTCAGAAGTTGGGGACGTGTTAGAGAGGCTTGACCAACTAACAGATAAAGACGCGCCTTTATTTGCCAAGGCAAGTTATGATCTGCTTCGAGATGGTTTTGAAAAAGAAGCGAAAGTACTAATTGAAAAATCTGCATCCATCAGCAGAACAGCTGAAGATTTAACACGATTAGGACTTTTACAACTTTCTCTAAATAACCTTGATGGAATAGTTAATTTAGAAGAAGCGGTCAGCAAGTCCCCTGAGTTAGTGAGTGCACAAACCACTCTGGCCAGGGCTTATATGGTCACTAAGCAGTATGACAAAGCTTTGAAACTGGCAAGTCAGTGAAAGACATCAGTCCTGATGATGCAAAACCTTATCTTCTGGCTGGCGATGTTTATATAAGACAACAGAAATTTACCGAAGCTAAAGAAGAATTTGAAAAAGCAAAAGCGCTTGATAGCACAAGTCCTGCTGCGGCATTAGGTATGGCTAACTTAGCGGTGGCGCAAAAAGATTTGCAACAGGCTAGTCTTTTATTAGACAAATTGTTGATAGAGTTTCCGAATAATGTACCTGCACTGGCGACTTATTATCTGGTCAATAAACAAGAAAATAAAGGAGCAGCAGGAGTTGAAAAAATCAAATCTGCTTTTGCCCGAGAACCTTCAAATATTGCTACAAGATTACTGCTAGCGCGTGTTCAAGTTGTTGAAAACAATTACCAAAACGCAATTGAGCTGTTGACTGAAGTAAAAGACCAAAAAGATTTACCAAAAGCGTATTGGAAAACATTAGGCCAAAGTTTCATTAAAACTAACCAATTGCGGCCCGCTAATTTGCATTACGATGAATGGTTGGCAAAAGAACCTAATGATAAGGACGCTGTAGTAGGAAAATTATTGTTACTCGACAGCCAGAATAAGTTTGCAGAAGCCATACAATTGACCCAAGGATATCTTAGTAATCGTCAAGATGTGCAGATGCAGCTTTTAAGCACCCACTTTCTACTTATGCAGGCTGATTATCCAGCTGCCCAAGAGGTATATGATACATTACCAGAAGATATACTCAGCCTACCCTTGGCCAAAGGTTTTCTGGCGCGTTTCCAGCTAAATAATAAACAACCAGAGTTGGCCTTAGAAAATGCATTGGTTGCTTACAATGCCACTCCCAATAATAGAAACTTGGTCCTGCTTGTATTTACTTACGATATATTGAAGCAGCCAAATAAAAGCATAAAATTGTTAAAGCAACATATCGATAAATTACCAGCAGATTTGGCTGCACAAATGTTATTAGCAGAAAGACAGATTGGTGGAGACTTAACTGGGGCAATAGTGACCTATGAAGTGGCTTTACAACAAAACCCAGATAATTATATTGCCAACAATAACTTAGCATATTTATATTTACAGGAAGGTGATGTTGATAAGGCAAAAGCTTATGGCGAAAAAGCGGTTGAACTCAAACCGAATAACTCTGCGGCATTGGATACTCTAGCGCAGATATATGTGGCAGAAAAAGATTATAAAGAAGCTTTAAATTTATATGATCGAGCAATAACTGATGCCATGCAAAACGAGGAGATTTACCTTAACTACGTTGAAGCGTTGTTATTAGCTGAAGAAACGTTTTTAGCTGAAAGAAAACTTACTCAGCGAGAAATGAAAGAACAAAAATCTATCAGCCGCGTAGCTCAGTTAAAAGCTGAATATGCAATTAAATAGTGCTTGATTAGCTAAAGTTGGGAATAGATGAATTATAAAAAAGGCCGTATCTTGTGGCCTTTTTATTTTTCCACTTATCAAGCACTTATCAAGAGTTATAAATAAGAAGCCTGTCTAACAGTTTGTGTTCGGTTTAAATTAGCTGTGTATTATATGTTGGTCACGTGAGGTAACACTCCTACAAATTATTTCAGGTACGTAGTCAGGTTATATTCAACGTTATCTAAACAATCAGATTTAATCAGTGAGATTGCTTTTATTGACGGTTGAGTGTCACCTAACAATGTACTCCCTTCTTCCAGAATGATTCAACTGATAGAAAATTTACCCATCCTAAAGGAAGACAAAACCGGTTATTAATCAGGCTCAACGTTTTTTTTACTTTAATTGCCGCCTAAGAAAATAGCCGTACTTCACCCGCCTGGCGTCTTTTGGACTTTAACACTAATAATAATGTAATGAATCCAGGTAAAGCTTGCACATACAGAGCACCTGTTTTACCAGTGAGCCCGGCAAAAAGACCTGCAATAATGATACATATGAGTAGGAATACTTTTAAGCTTTGGTTGCCGCTGATTAAACCCCAAAGTAAACCAAAGCCTAAAAAGCCATTATATAAACCTTGGTTCATAGCTAACACCTCTGACGATAGCGCGACTTCTGCCGTCATTGAAAAAATCTTTTGCCCAACAGGATGGGTCCAGAAAAACATTTCTAGCACCATTATGCCTATATGCAAAAGTGCTACTAAAAAGGTCATAAAACCAGCTAAAAACTTCATTGATAATGCCTTGACTACTTTGTATCAAATAGGTTTTCATATTGTGATAAATTGACTTCAGTTGCAAGGATTGGCGATGATACATCCGTCTTAATTAATAACCGGTCCGTATATCAAAAAAAAAGCGCCTTGCGGCGCTTTTATATATAACAAATTTGTTAGGGCTGTTTTCCATTTGGATCTTTCATGTATCGAAAGAAATCACTGTCTGGTTCAACAACTAACACATCCTGTTTGCTACTAAAACTTTTCTTATAAGCATCCATACTTCGCAAAAAGCTATAGAACTCAGGATCTTTTGTGTAGGTCTCAGCATAAATCTGTGCTGCTTGCGCTTCACCTTCGCCTCTTAGTTTACGCAGGTTACGTTCTGCGTCAGCCAACATAACGGTGATTTTGGCATCGATATCAGCTTTAATAAATTCAGCCTTCTCTTTACCTTCAGAGCGATGCTCTCTGGCTACTGCTTCACGTTCACTTCGCATGCGTTGGAAAATAAAGTTTCTTACTTCCAGTGGTAGGTTAATTTGTTTGACACGCACATCAATTATCTCTATGCCCAACTCGTCGGAGCTGGTCGCAGCTTGTGCCATGGCTTCATCCATCAATTCGGAACGTTCACCAGAAACAATTTGCTGAATGGTGCGGGTACCGAACTCAGAACGAAGACCGTTATTAACTTTTTGTTGCAACAGGATTTCTGCACTAGACTTGATACCACCAGTGGCTAAATAGTACTTAGCAAAATCTTCAATTTTCCACTTAACATATAAGTCGACAATCAAATCTTTTTTCTCAGCAGTCACAAAACGATCTGGCTGCTCGTCCAAGGTTTGAATACGTGCGTCGAGTGTTACCACACGGTCAAAGAAAGGTAGTTTTAAGTGTAAGCCTGGTTCGAAAACCGTGGTGTCACCTGTTTCGTTGTTTCTTTGTACTTTACCGAATTGGATAACAATGGCTTTGTTGCCTTCTTCTACAACAAATAATGAACCAAATATAAGCAAGCCTAAAGCTACTATTATAAGAGCAATAAAATTTTTCATAGCCTAGTTTCTCCCACTACGTACGCCGTTATTACGGTTGCTTCTGGCGTTGCCGTTTATCGATTGTGTATCTTCATCTTGATTACGCAAACCTTCTAAAGTACTGCGGATATTAGCTGGCACTGTTGGCCCAGATTGATTTCCCAATATCTTATCAAGTGGTAAATACATCATGTTGCCAGTGCCTTCTGTATCCACCAAGATTTTGCTGGTATTACCATAGACTTCTTCCATAGTTTCAAGGTAAATACGACTACGTGTAACTTCTGGTGCCGAGGTATATTGAGGAAGTAATTCTTCAAATCGTGCGATGGCACCCTGTGCTTCCAATGTGACACGTTCTTTATAAGCTTTAGCTTCTTGTGCCAAACGGTTGACTTGTCCACGAGCACGAGGTTCGATCTCACGAGAATAAGCTTCTGCTTCATTTATGAAGCGTTGTTCATCTTCTTGTGCTGCAATTGCATCATCAAAAGCTTCTTTCACTTCTTCTGGTGGTCTTGCATCCTTGAAGTTCATATCGACCACAGATATACCCATATCATATGACTCAATAATAACCGTTAATTCATCACTTATGCTTTGTCTTGTTGCTTCACGTCCACCTGTTAGTACGGCATCCATCTTCGAATGACCCACTACATAACGAATAGCACTATCAAAAGCCTGACTCAAACTCTCTTCAGGGCTAGTGACAGCAAAACTATATTTGTAAGGTTCAAGAATACGATATTGAACTTCCATCTCAACACGTACAACATTCTCGTCCTCAGTTAACATGGAACCAGACGACGGCATAGAACGGATCGTTTTTACATCTACCGGTATAATCTCGTCTATAAAAGTCGGTTTCCACTGAAGTCCTGGATCAACAAAATGACTAAACTCTCCAAAACGTAGCACTACTCCGCGTTCTGCTTCACGGATAGTATAAAAACCACTGAACACCCAGCCAATTACTAATATGCCTACAATTACAGCAGCACCTATGCCACCAAGGCTTTTTCCGCCTGATGAGCCACCGGAACCACCACCACCAAACTTGCCAAATTTACTCATCAAGTTTTTGAATACCTCGTCTAAATCAGGTGGGCCTTGATCTCGGCCGCCCTTGTTTTTCCAAGGATCATTATTGTTTCCACCGGGCTCATTCCAAGCCATCATGTCTCTCCAGCTAGTTAATTCAAAATAGGTCTAATGACCTTTACGAGTTTTATAAAATTTTTGATCTGTTGTTTGTTATTAATGTTTTACAATATATGACTCTAAATCAACGTCGACACGCTTAATGAGTCGGTTCCAGTCATGTTGCTCCATGCGGACATCGACCTGCCAATCACCATTTTCGGCATAACTTTGCGCTGCAATGCAGTTCATGTCAAAAAACACGCCACGCAAACTACTTTTTTGAGGCGGTATCGATAGAGTATGTTGTACCATGTTTTTGGATAAACACTCAGTAATTGCGTTCAGCAATAAATCAATACCAATGCCTTGCTGGGCAGATAGCCAAACTCGAATAGGAATACCCGACTCATCGCGATCTATCTTGGCACTCACACCATCCATTCGATCAATTTTGTTACACACCATTAATTGTTGAATTTCGTTAGCTTTTATTTCTTCAAGCACTTCATTTACTTGTCCTATGTTCTCTCGATACTGGTCATCAGAGTAATCTACAACATGCAATAACAAGTTTGCTTGCTGAGTTTCTTGTAAAGTTGCTTTAAAGGCTGATATTAGATCATGGGGGAGATGACGAATAAAACCAACCGTATCGGCAAGAATTGCTGAACCTACATCTTGTAACTGGATCTTTCTGAGCGTTGGATCAAGTGTGGCAAACAGTTGGTCAGCTGCATAAACTGAAGAGTCTGTCATAGTATTGAATAACGTTGATTTGCCAGCGTTAGTATAACCTACTAAAGAGACTGTAGGGAATTCCGCCCGAATTCTAGAACGGCGACCTTGTTCCCTTTGTTTTTGGACTTTGTCAAGACGGCGCTGAATCGCTTTGACCCTTGCTCTCAATAGCCTTCTGTCAGTTTCAAGCTGACTTTCACCTGGGCCGCGAAGACCAATCCCACCTTTTTGTTTATCTAAGTGAGTCCAACCTCGAATTAACCGGGTACTGATGTGGCGAAGTTGTGCGAGCTCTACTTGTAATTTTCCTTCGTGAGTTCGTGCACGTTGGGAAAAAATATCAAGGATCAACCCAGTACGGTCAAGTACTCGACATTGGCATAGTTGTTCTAAATTCCGTTCTTGAGAGGGAGATAAGCTATGATTGAAAATAACTACATCAGCTTGCTGAGCTCTAACAGCGTTAGCAATTTCTTCTGCTTTACCGCTACCCACAAAATAGCGAGCCTGTGGCGCCTGCCGAGAACCCGTAACTACATCCATGGCATTTACACCGGCAGACGACACAAGCATTTGTAATTCTAATAAATCTTCTTTACTGTTTTCGTCAGCAAAATCAACATGCACTAAAACAGCTTGTTCACCTGCTTCATAACGGTCAAACAATCCGCTCTCCTAAAACCATCTAGTTTTCGTCTGCTTCCGTTTGACCAACAGCAGGCATTAGAATTGCACGTGATGGGACAACGGTAGAAATTGCGTGTTTATAAACCATCTGGCTTACAGTATTTTTAAGTAGGATCACAAATTGATCGAACGACTCAACTTGTCCTTGAAGCTTTATCCCGTTAACAAGGTAAATAGATACTGGAATACGCTCTTTACGCAGCGCATTGAGGAACGGGTCTTGTAACGATTGCCCTTTTGCCATGATTTTTCCTTATGATATGTGAAATATTTACCCAAAAAGTTGATTATACAGAAAAACATATAGCTGTATAGACAACTCTAGAGTTGAAATTTACTCTGCTTAATAACCTTAGACAGATTATTTGGTGAGAATGTGTCTAACAGGTGAATGTCTTTCCATCCTCTTAACCAAGTTAGCTGCCTTTTAGCCAACTGTCGAGTGGCTGCGACAGACTTTTCACGCATTTCATTAAAATCAAAATCACCATCCAAATACTGCCACATTTGCCTGTATCCGACACATCTAATAGAAGGTAAGTTCAAATGTAGATCACCTCTATCTTTTAATTGTTCTACTTCAGCCTGAAATCCTGCATCAATCATCCCTTGAAAACGTTGATAAATCCGCTCATGAAGTACTTTACGCTCTTCTGGAGCTATACAGAACTGTCTTACAGTATAAGGTATGGGGACGGATTTAGTCGCCATCAAGTCTGTCATTGAACGATTAGTTAGAAGATAAACTTCTAAAGCTCTGATTAAACGTTGAGGATCATTAGGATGAATACGTTTAGCAGAAGTAGGATCGATTTTGGCCAGTTGTTGATGCAATACATGCCAACCTGATTCTTCGGCATTTGCTTCTATGGTTTTCCTCACGCTTTGATCTGACTTTGGTAACGGTGAAAGCCCGTCAATCAAGGCCTTATAATACATCATAGTGCCGCCCACCAGTAATGGGATATTGCCCCTTGAAGTTATGTCTTGCATGGCCAATAGCGCATCTTTACGAAATTCGGCCACCGAGTAACTTTGTGCGGGATCCAAAATATTTATTAATCTGTGAGGGGCTTTTTTTAGTTCCTCTGCGTCTGGTTTAGCCGTGCCTATGTTCATACCACGATAGATCAGCGCAGAGTCGACACTTATTATTTCGCAGGGTAGGGTTTCGCAAAGCTCAATCGCCAGGTTAGTTTTGCCTGAAGCAGTAGGTCCCATCAAAAACAATGCAGGTGGCAATGAATTAGAGACGTTGCTCATCGTTTCATTCATAGGTATTAAGCCAATCATCTAGACATACGGGCTGACCTATTTGAGCAATGTCATGTTCTAAGCTAACCGATAAATGAACAAACTGCTGCCACAACTCTTGTATCTGGATAACACTTATTTCTTCGTTGTAAACTATGCAAGACAACAAATGTTTGCGGACCTCTTTGGTTTCTTTTTCCGTGCAAGTCAAAATTTTCTCTAAGCATTCTATCCATCGAAACTGCCTTAACCCTGCAGGTACTTTGCGTAAAATAATTCTATTTGGTGTCCAGCCAATTTCCACACTGTTTTCCAAAAGTGGCTGATAAAGTATTTTTGCCTGTGCCGATAAATCAGCCGTTGCTTTTATCGAAATAGGCATCAACAAAGGTTGGCTAACCGGCATAGTATCTGAGTAGAGTTTAGACATCACATTAAGATGCAAAGCGGCTATTTCAAGTAAATAATATTGTTGCCCAACTTTAAGTAAGATTTTCTTATCTGTCACTTGTAGCCATTGTCCCGGCATTACAGTTAATTGTGCATCAGAGTTGGTCGCAGAATTCACTGGTTGTGTTGGGGTCATCAATTGTTGGTAGTTTTTTGAGGATTGATTGATAACTTGTGAAGAGTTGACTAAGTGTTGAGCCATACCCTTGTTTGCCAAAGTATTCGACGAAGCATATGACTTGTTAACAGCGCCAGTCGCAGTTCCAGCATAACTAGGCACACTTTCATCTACATTAATTTCAGATGCTGGCCTATTCAAAGGTTGAATATAATCATGATTGGGCTGCGCCTGCGGCATTACGTTTACTTCAGGGTTTGGCTGTTGTTGCCCCTGCTGAAAATATTGATTAAGCGCATCGGTGAGCGCTCGGTATATAAAATCATGTACCAAACGAGCTTGATGAAATCTCACCTCATGTTTGGCTGGGTGCACGTTTACATCGACCTGGTTTGGCTCAAGTGTTAGGTATAACACATAAGCTGGATACAAATCGGCAGCAATCAGCCCTTCAAACGCTTGGCGAACAGCATGGTTGATTAACTTATCGCGCATCATGCGACCATTTACATAAAAGTATTGAAAGTCGCCTTGGGTCTTGGATTGTTCTGGTTGAGCTAACCAACCTTTTAACTCAAACTGCTGATATTGACTGTTAAGCTCAATGCTTTGCTCGGCAAATTCTTTGCCACAAATTGACCCTAAGCGTTTTAATTCAGTGCTCTGTAACTTTACCGCAGGGTATCTTCGCAGTAACTTACCATTGTGTTTAAGGCTAAAACTTACATCAAAACGGCTCAATGCAATACGTCTAACCACTTCATCGATATGACTGAACTCGGTTTTTTCCGTTTTTAAAAATTTGCGCCTTGCGGGGGTATTAAAAAATAAATCAACTACATCTACACTGCTACCATTAGGGTGTGCCAATGGATTAAGTTGTACTTGCATGTCTCGCCCCTCACAGTGTGCTTGCCAAGCTTGAGTCTGCTCTTTGGGCTTAGAACTTAAACTCAAGCGTGCAACTGAACTGATACTGGCCAAGGCTTCACCACGAAAACCTAAACTACAGATAGCTTCTAAATCATCTAATTTGGTAATTTTACTGGTGGCATGGCGGCTAAGGGCCAATGCGAGTTCGTCATGGGGAATACCACTACCGTTGTCGCGGATCAATATTCGTTTATGGCCGCCTTTTTCAATATCAATTTCAATCGACGTAGCCCCGGAGTCTAGGCTGTTTTCCACTAATTCTTTGACCACGGAAGCGGGGCGCTCAACCACTTCACCAGCGGCAATTTGGTTGGCTAATATTGTCGGAAGAATTTGAATTGGCAAAACATTGACCTTGCTATAGATGCTAAATGAGTAAATTAAGTGCTGGGGATCGTCAATACTTGACCGATACGTACTACATCAGTATTTAGATTATTGGCTTTTTTTAATGTACTGACTTGCACATCATAACGTTGAGCCAGCAAAGATAATGATTCGCCGCTACGCACTTTATGGGTGCGGCTTTCTTGCTTCCATTTTGCCCATAAAGAACCATCTGGAGGTGAACTTTTAAAATGTTGTTTGAGTCCGTTTAATAGTGACTGGGCCATCTTTTGTCGATACCTCGACCAATTTAAATTTTTCTCTTCTTGGGGGTTGGATATAAACCCCATCTCTACCAAAATTGACGGAATATCTGGCGAAGTTAGTACCGCAAAACTAGCCGCTTGAGGCGTCTTCTTATGTAACTTAGTTACTTTTTTTAGGTGTTTAAGCATATCTCGGCTTACGTCATAACTAGTGGTCAAAGAGTGATCCATAGACATATCGAGAAACGTTTGAGCTAAATAACGTTCATTGACTGTATCTTGAATAATTTCAGCTGCCCCGCCTAATAATTCGGAATGTCGTTCTGTTCTTTCTAACCAGCGACCCAGTTCAGTGTTTGCCCTTTTCATGGATAAGACCCATACAGAAGCCCCTTTAGGCTGAGGTGTTGTAAACGCATCCGCATGTATAGACACGAACATATCGGCTTTATGTTTTCTGGCAAGTTGAGGCCGCTTATTTGGTGAAATAAAATAATCGCCGGTGCGTGTCATTACCGCTTTCATACCTTTTTCTTTACTGATTAAAGATGCCAATCGTTTAGCTACACCTAAAGTGACATTCTTTTCATAACTCCCACTAGGGCCAATCGAACCCGGATCTTCTCCACCGTGGCCTGCATCGATGACAATCACTATATCTCTGTCAGTGACAGATTTTGAGTTCATTACAATTTGTGGTGCAGATGAATTTGGTTCTTTTAAATCAATAACTAACCTATCACCATAGGGTGGAGTAGGGGGCAGTGCAAAAATATTGTTTTCAAGTTTTCTGTTTAATTCGATGACAACTCGTACTGATTGAGAATTTTTGGCTGTGCTGTAACGCACTTTTTTAATCAACTTACTTTCATTGATGATCTTTGAAAAATCGAAGTTTTTTGGTGTGTTTTCTATATCGATGACTAATCGCGATGGGCTTTTTAAAGTGAAATAGCTGTATTTAGGTGTGTCAGCTAAATCGAAAACTAAACGCGTAGTGTTTGGGGAAGGCCAGATGCGCAGTCCTTTGATGGTATTTTTAGCAAAATTTGAGGTGCTAAAAACCATCAATAAAAAACTGATCAAAAGTAGATTAGGTTGTCTGGACCAAAACGTTCGCATTGTTAATTTTCTATTTTAATTGCTTAAGCAAATCCGAGCCTTTTGCAGATTTGGCCTGCATCGATAAGAAACGTCCTGTTTGCGTGTATTCTATACTAATGTGTAAATCCGCTGATGCCAAGAGGCCTGCGCCTTTGTCTGGCCATTCAATCAAACAAATACAATCAGAATCGAAATAATCACGTATGCCCATATATTCTAATTCTTCGGGATCAGACAGACGGTACAGGTCAAAGTGAAATACCCGCCAGTCTGCTATTTCATAAGGTTCAACCAAAGTATAAGTAGGGCTTTTGACGTTGCCACTATGCCCTAATCCTTGTATAAAACCTCGACTAAAAGTAGTTTTACCCGCCCCTAAATCCCCTTCAAGATATATCACCATACCTTGATGGCACTGTTGAGCCAATTTTCCAGCCAAAGCAACTGTGGCTTCTTCATTTGCCAAATCATAATGTGCTACAGGTAAAGACGATGGGGGGATAATCAAAGAAATACTCATAATCCGTTAACAATAGCTCGTAAAGGTTGCAATAATTCTGAGGCAATCATACCACGTTGACCATATTGTATGGCAACTCTGTCTCCTGCTTCAGCATGTGCGCATACTCCATATACAGCGGCTTTTTGTGAGGTAAACCCTTGTGCCAGAAAAGCACCAATAACGCCGGTTAATAAATCGCCCATACCTGCCGTTGCCATACCAGGGTTGCCACCCTTGCATACAAAGCGTCGTTGCTCTTGTTGTGACTCATGCGCTTGAATGACAGTACCTGCACCTTTTAAGACACAAATGGACTGATACTTTTGAGCGATGTGTTGACTAGATACATACCTATCGCTTTCAATATTAGCAATATTGCAGTTCAATAATCGACTCGCTTCTCCTGGATGAGGTGTTAATACTAGTGCGGGTAAATGTGCCAAAGTATTCTGCATAGTTGAGTCATTCTTCACAGCTGCTAACAAATTTAGGCCGTCCGCATCAATGACTAGTGGCTTTGGATGGTGTTTTAGGTATTTAAATAAACTTGAAAATTGCTGATTAGCCCAAGCATCTTGACCTAGTCCTGGCCCTACAACGATGCAGTTACACCAATCTAACGCTTCCTCAAGTTCTTTGTGGGTTAGCATTATTTCTGGGCGACCAGCAGAGATACCCATGGCACTTGATTCATGGCAATAGACTTTTACTAAACCTACGCCACAGCGCAAAGCTGATTCCGCACTGAGTCGGATCGCCCCTGCCATGCCTTGGTTACCGCCTATACACAGTAGTTTTCCAAAAGAACCTTTGTGACTATGTATGGGTCTAGTTTGCAACGGTTGCAACATTGCCCAGTCGACTAATTGTGCTTCACTACGCGCTATTCCAAAAAACTCTTTGCCCACCCCTAGATCAGCAAATATTAGTTTGCCACAAAATTCCTTACCAATGCCGCTAACCAGTCCCAGCTTGGTTGCAACAAAAGTGACAGTTACATCGGCTTTGACACATAAAGGCAGTGCTTGCCCTGTGTTTGCTTGCATCCCAGATGGTAAATCAATACTCAATACGGGCGTGCCCGTTTGATTGATTTGTTTGATGACCGATTGGAAGGTTGTTTTAACTTCGCCGGTTACACCCGTGCCTAATAAAGCATCCACTAACACATCATATTGTGAATAGTTTGGCTCCGTAAATTCTAGTGTTGAACCACCCACCTTTTGCCACTCTGCTTGTGCTTTTTTTGCATCAGCCATTAGCTTCCTTTCAGGCTGCTGGCAGACAACTACAACATCGATACCTTGCTGTTTGGCCAGCTTGGCTAACACGTAACCATCACCAGCATTATTGCCG
>OOFW01000013.1_pt1 | contig 23845 bp, 27 predicted proteins | sample 1670271 | NCBI WGS metagenome assembly OOFW01 (sample SAMEA98137918, study PRJEB22522) | marine metagenome | biome: marine biome; feature: marine water body; material: sea ice | place: Arctic Ocean | collected 07-Sep-2015 | depth 1.32 m
ACCTCCATTAACAATATTATGTCTTGCGCTGCTTATTTTCGGATGGATTTATCTACCCACACCTGACTACAAAATATTAGGTGAACATGTCGTCAGTAGTTTAGGCTTTCTTTCCAATATTATATATTGGAAAGAATCAGGTTATTTTGAAGCTTCTTCACATTAAAAGTGGTTATTGCGTACTTGGTCATTATCTGTGAGATGGCAGTTTTACATAATATACCCATTGATACTCGTGATTCTGAGAAAGCTTATGGCTTTAAGCTCTATTATATTCATCAGTGTTCCACTATTTCCCTCACCCTTGGTTTTAAATACCTCGTTAAGCTATCCATAATGTCTATGAGAGTGCGTCCAGTCATCATTGTATTTTGCACACAGCGGATGGTAAATGAGCATACGCGTACAATTCGAGCATGAAAAAATAAGGGGTTAACAAAGCCTCCTTTTCCCCAGGCAATTGCCTGTCTTTTGTTGAGCGCTGCATGGTATTTTTTATCGGATGGATGAATGCGCTCCGGGCTCCTAGCTTTTGATATTTCTTCAAAAACACGCATTATGTTATATGCCATAGCAGTAAAACGCATTTGGCTGTTCAGCGCATTGAGGTTTGACGACCAGGCTTTCCTTTCAGTGAGATCACTTTTACTATTATTGAATACTTTTTCGATCGTCCAACGCTTGTAATAGAGCATGGCAATGGTGCCCGGATTAATTGATTTCGGGAGCGTAGAAATAAACTGATGTAGTTGACCTGTTTCCGGGTCGCGGTATGCAATAACATGAAACTTGGCTTTTTTGTTCTGATAAACGCTATAGCTTTCAATGCCCGTATTCATTTCATCATTTTGAACAAATGCAATAGACTCAACAAAGGTAGCAGCAGAGTTTTCTTTTAGCACTGAAATCATAAAATTTCGTTGCTGTTTTTGCTTGTCCCACCCTGCAAAATCAGTCACCGCTTTATCGTACACATACAGATGTTTTTGCCCGATACTTTTTTTGTCAGGACGTTGTTCAATATAAGAGCGTAATGCCGGAATTTCCTGGTGTCGCTCAGAGCCGTTAGTCACCACACAGAGCGGTCTCAGGAGACCATTCCTAAGGTTTAAGGCATGAATGAAGCCCGCTGCGAAGACTCTTCCCTTGCTATTTTTCTGTGTGGCAGGCATGTTGTATAAAATGCCCATCAGCGGCTTCGACTCTATATTCATCAAGCTCAGGAAATTGTTTGAGATAATCAATACCCAGTGAAGACAATATTTCACTCTGTCGTTGATAGCTTTGCTTTTCCAGGGCTTTGAGCATTTTCATCCGTCTGGCTGACTTTAAGGCGTTAAAGTAGCTTGAGTGACAAATAGCCTCGTCATATATTTCATCCGTGAGCTGCAAATAGTGACGACCACTATTGACGGGACTGATGCAGCGAAGCAATCCATGGCGAGTGAAATTGATATCATCTATGGTGTCGCATGCTCTTTTCCATAAGGGGAAGCGTTCAGCAGCCATCGCTTTGTCCATGCTGAGGTGGCAGTGTTCGGTGATGTATTCTTTAATCGTCATCATTTCGTGCATGTTCAATTCACTCATTTAAGCAGATATAAAAGGGTAAATTTGAAAATTTTTTCACGGGTAAATGCAAGCGTTTTCTGGGAAGATTTTATTTATTTTTAGCATGGTTAAAGCATGCTATCAGGCGTGCATAAAATGGAGTTTTCATTATTTCCAATAATTAGCACTGGCAGCTTATGGCGCGCCTTATGAGGTATTTTGCGTTGCATTATTACCTCTCGCAGAACTTCAGTTGGTACACCCATGTCAGTAATAGCTTTAGAACAATGCTCAAAAAATGCGGCTTTTGTGGCGTAACCTAAAGTATAATCAATAGCACATATCATTTTACTATTCAGACCTTGTAATAAAGCGTTGGCTGCTTCGATTTGATTAGTGGAGGCCATAGGCTTGCGCCAGCATAATTTCTAATGACGTTAAACTCAGGGTGAGTTGTGGTGATCCTAAACGTTTATAAAAATTATTTCAGCTGTTTCGAATGCCGTTCCTAAAAACGGTATGGCTTTGTTAGGCTGACTTTTTTGTAGCAAGTGTTAAGCTACTTTAGTCATCTATTGAACACTGCTGAAAGCCTCTTTGGGGTATGTATCGACCCAAAATCTATGATTAAGACAGATGTATTTGTACTCTGTCACGACAAACTCCTGGTAAATGTTGGCAATTCAATGCTGTTTTGGTTCACGACTGTTTTGGTTCACGACTGTTTTTTCATACTAGTTAGGCCTGAGTGTTGCGGGTTGTATAGCTGATATTTGTTTTCATTATCTTCAAGGAAATAAGCATGTAACCTTTGGATTTCTTGGGTTTTTTGCTTGTATTGCTGATAGTCCAACATTTCGTATAACAGTGGCAATAGGCGTTTTATATAGCGATAACATTGTTTACGCCAAACACTGGTAACGCAGTGATCACACATAGTGTCTATTAAGGTATTGAGAATGCGCATATGTGAATGCTGTACATCTGCAATGTCCGAGTGTTTTCTTGCACGCTCTAAGCCCATATGTACGTAGTAACTGATGATGTCTTCGTTGTTTGTATTGCCATAACCATAACGGACAGATATTTCTACGGAAGAAAAAATAAAGCAATAGTTAAGGGGCATAAAGCACCATAGTGTAAATGATAACGATTATCATTTACACTATGGTGCTTTTAATATGAAGTCAATACAGAAATTAACAAATCATCAGAAAACTCAAAAACTACGGTCGAAAAGTCATCTCAGTAGAGCTCTTCTTGCAAGCGCCTAATGAAGAGAATGATACCGATACTGAGAAAACTAGCTATATAGGTTTAATCGAGCGTTTAGCAGAGAAGCGACTAAGGTGCTTAATTCCTTGACTAAGAATATTAGGCTCGACCTGTCTAAAGGCTTCGTCACCTGTTTTTAAGTCAAATACACGCACATTGCCATTATTCATTATTTCGATTCGTTGTTTGTTGGTCAATAACAATACTTTGCTACCCTGTGTGCTCACAAGGTAGTTAAGGTTGTTTTTCTGGGTGAGTGTATTTCCAGTACTATATGCCTTGGATTTTGCCGTACAGCCCAATAAATTTAATGCGGTTGGTACGATATCTTCAAGACTAGTGATTGATTTATTGATAGTAATATTGCTCAATAATGGACTGTTTAAAGTGCTTTTATCCACAAGGTTTGTCACTATAATTTGATATTGCGCTAATACATTGTCTGTCAAAATTTCATCTAATTGAGCCGTTTGTACAAAACCAACAGATAAATTACTCGAAGCATTGAGCACGTTTTGCTTAAACTGCTGCCAATTTTGCTGGTAATTGCTGAGTCGCTTATTACTAGTATCATCACGATATAAAGACACATTAAGTCCCATTGAACTTGGTAGCTGTAGCAATAATGGCGAATAGTTTTGTAAAGCGGAATGATATAACTCAGGCAACCCATACAAAACAGTTGTGACGCCATTTTCTATAGAAGACTGCAGCAGGTAGTGATGCTCAAATTTGGACAACCTAAATACCGAATTCGGTAATTCTCCCTCGACAAGTGCTAACAATAAGACTTTTTTGCTGCTATCAACCGAACAGTAAACAGGGTCAGCAGGATAAGTAATACCTCTGATGGTTTGGTTGAATTGTAGGGCTTTGCGCTGCTGATAGTCTTCTATATCAAGCAAGCTATATCTGGCCATCAACGTTTTGGCTGTAGCAGGGTATGATAAGGGAAACATATTGTCTTGCTGTACAATGGGCTGATAAAGGTTGGCATCAGCCCAAACATGCAAGGCGTGGGTGATAACAAAACAGCTGACAAAAAAACCACTAATAATTAAACCCGATTTACGCTTTTGTAACCTGTCGACACGTTGCCATAGAGCATTCGCAGCAATTAATTGAAATGATAACCAAACAATAAAAAGGAGTAGCAAAAAGCCCCATTGTTGCCAACCGAACTGAGCGATGGCTGTTTGTGTTTCATTGCGGATAAGCTCTGCTGAGTTGACACTTAAGTGCACTCCGTATTTATTATAAAGTAATGCATCAAAAGCTAGCAAAGCCAATCCTAAAGCAGCTAACACTGAACCCAAAGCCTTTACAGCTTTTGCATTGGGTACTAAATAGCAAAGTGGTAAAATGAGTATGACAAAACCAAAAAAAGTCAAAAACCCAATATGGCTTACCCAATTGGTAAATAAATAAAGTGTTCCGATTGGCGTGCCAGGTGCCGGAGAGTTAAGAATATAAATGGCGGCAATAGTGACCGCAATAATAATATTAAGCAGCGCAAACCAATGACCCCAGTTAACCAACTGGGTGACTAATTTCCTGCGTGGTGTTTCTGCTAGGATCATTTAACCTATCGACCTTTTTTTATTTTCCATTGATACTTTTTAGTAGCACTTGTGTAAACTGTTCGGCCATTTGTTGGCGCTGGTTTTCTGGAACTTGCTGGTGGAAAATATTAGTAACAATATTACCTAACACCATAAGTGATAGATCTCGGTTGGCTTTATTTTTCTCTAACGCAATAATTATGTCATGCATGATTGCTTCAAATTGGCTGTCAGAGTATTTGGATTGTTGTGGCATGTTTGCTTAGCTCATAAATAATAGCATTTTATATTAAAGCGATAGTAACAACGGTCTAGATAAAATGCGAATAAACCAACAAGTTACTGACTAAATTTAATTGATTTTTTTGTTAAGGAAAAAATGTGAGTGCGTTGATCCATCATTTTGTTGTTCATCAGTTGGCAGTCAATCAACAACAAGAGCTTATTTTAGTACCGCGTAACAGTTGCTTTGATGTGAGCCCCGAAATTGAAAATTTGGCTGGGCAGATTAATCACGCTTTTAATACTAAACCCAGTAAAGGGGTAGGCGCGTTTGTGGCTGAAAATGCTGAGATAGTCAGTGTCAGTCGAGAGCCATCAGCTAGTCAAGAGCCATCAGCTAGTCAAGAGCCATCAGCTAGTCAAGAGCCATCAGCTAGTCAAGGATCGCCAGTGCACGCACCTCATGCCGTGTCATTTCAAACGCTATTAGAAAATATGCAGTCTGAAAAACTAGAGTTTGTTGAATTTAGTATTCAAGCCAGCGAGTTGTTGAAAAAGTCTTTAATTGATACTGGCACCCTTGAAACGGGTTTTGTGGTGTTTAGTCATTACCAGTATTTAGCCACCGACTATTTGATGATAGCGATCATCAACACTAAGCAACATGTAGAAATAAATCGCGAATTAGAGCTGACCAGCAGTAACCATTTAGATTTAGCCAAAATGCAATTGGCGGTTAGGATTGATTTAACTCAATTAGCAGTGACCGCTGAACAGTTACGCTATATCAGTTTTATCAAAGGACGCATGGGGCGCAAGGTGTCTGACTTTTTTATGCATTTTATTGGCTGTGAAGAGTTAGTCGATATTAAACAACAAAACAAGCAATTATTAACCACTGTGGATGCTTTTCTATCCGCTGAACAATTAGACCCACAAGAGAAACACCAAGCCCGAGAAACAGTTTCAAACTATTATAAAGAAAAGTTGGAGTTGGGTGAGGATATTCAAATTCAAGAACTTGCTGCAAAACTACCCAGTGATCATGTTAGTTTTGAAAAGTTTAATCAAAGCGCTGAATTGCCGGTGGAAGAGACGTTTCAAGCCGATCGTGGGGTGTTAAAAACCCTAGCTAAGTTTAGTGGCCAAGGTGGTGGTGTTTCCCTCAGTTTTGAGCGTAAATTATTAGGTGATAGAGTAAGTTACGACGCAGGATCTGATACTTTGATGATCAGAGGCATCCCACCCAATTTAAAAGATCAACTTTTGAAATCACAAAGCTGACTATTCGCTGGTTATCTTTACAACAGAAAGAAAGTTTTTTCACAGAACAGGACATATATATTTTTTATGCAATTATTCGTTAATGATTTGACCGTAATGGATTTCTCTTATCTGTGCCCAGAGCGAGGTATGGTGGGTGAAAGCTGGATAGTGGATGTGATCCTAAGCGGAGATTTGAATGAAGAAAGCATGGTGTTGGACTTCGGTAAAGTTAAGAAACAACTGAAGCGGCTTATAGATGAATACATAGACCACAAACTTTTAGTGCCGTTGGAACACCCGTATAGCCATGTTGAACATGAACAAAAATCTGACAGAGTAAAAGTTGATTTTATTCGTCCTAACAATAAATCTATTCATTTAAATTGCCCAGCTGAGGCTTATGCATTTATTTACTCGCAAAATATCACTATGCCATCGGTAAGTAACTATCTTAAAGATGTGATTGCTACACATTTACCAGATAATGTGGCGGGCATAGAATTAAATTTACGCACAGAAGTTATTAACAGCCCTTTTTATCATTATACCCATGGACTCAAAAAACATGATGGCAATTGTCAACGAATTGCACATGGTCACCGTTCCAAGGTTGTTGTCTTTGAAAATGAACAAGAAAGTTCTGAATGGCAGGAATACTGGGCAAAACGTTGGTGCGATATTTATATCGGTTCTACTGAAGATATAGTCAATGCCAGTGAAACTGTTTTTTTTATGCCTGATGCTGAACAACACCATATATTTGCTTATGAATCGTCCCAAGGCAGGTTTGAATTGGCTATTCCAAAAGCAGAATCAGAAATGATTGATACGGATACCACAGTAGAATGCTTAGCACAGTTTATGGCAGATGAACATAAACGTTTGCGAGCTAGTAGCGACTTCAGGGTATTGGCTTATGAAGGAGTAGGTAAAGGAGCAATAGCTATTGCTTAAATCATGTTTGTTTTCCGTGTTATGTATTATGGCTTTATGTTTTTCAACTTCTTCTGTGTTTGCTAGCGGTCTTAAGCTTAAAGGCGAAATGACCCAGGGCAGTCTAATTCGTGGACAAGTTGAAGCTGATCACCAAGTTTGGCTAAATGATACCCCACTCAAAATATCACCAGATGGTTATTTTGTTTTTGGTTTTGGCCGAGATGCCAAATTATCGCAGCAACTCAAGTGGATAGATGCTCAAGGTGTCCAGCATATACAGCCGTTAACATTGCAAACCAGAACTTACAATATTCAAAAAATTGATGGTATTCCTAGTAAATACGTTAGCCCTCTTAAAGAAGTGAGCGAGCGGATCAGATTAGATAATCAACAAATTGCAAAAGCTCGTGCGCTAAACGACGGGCGAACAGACTTTTACCAAGACTTCATTTGGCCAGCGGCAGGGCCAATTAGTGGCGTGTATGGCAGCCAACGTGTTTTTAACGGTACCCCAAAACGTCCTCATTTTGGAGTAGATGTAGCTGCACCAAAAGGTACACCTGTATATGCACCTGCAGATGGTATTGTCACTTTGTTTGTAGCGGATATGTATTATTCTGGTGGCACTATGATAATTGATCATGGACATGGGGTGTCTTCTACTTTTTTGCACCTTAGCAAAGGTCATATAGAGGCGGGCACAACAGTAAAACAAGGCGATTTAGTGGCTGAAATTGGTGCCACAGGACGTGCAACTGGGCCACATTTAGATTGGCGAATTAATTGGTTTAAGGAAAGATTAGATCCTGCACTGCTTGTGCCTAAGCGCTAAAGTCCAGTGCCTAAGCGTCAAACATTGTTTAAAAGCCTACTTTTTAACAGAAAGCTCAAAATTTAGTCTCGCGTTTTCTTTTAACATCTGTATAATTCGCGCCCTGCCCAGTTGCCCCCGCTTGTGGGAAAGCGGATGAATCATACGACTCGAAGGGGTCAAAGTATTGATTTTTAGCGGTTTTATGTAGCAGTCGGTAGTTAAATATCGGACATAAAACCAACGTAACGATTATTTATATATTTCGGGTATTTTAAAATGAAAACTTTTGTTGCAAAGCCAGAAACGGTAAAACGTGAATGGTATGTGGTTGACGCCGCAGACAAAACTCTTGGTCGTTTAGCGACTGAGATTGCTATCCGTTTACGCGGTAAGCATAAGCCAGAGTACACACCTCATGTGGATACTGGCGATTACATAGTTGTGATCAACGCTGAGAAAGTCACTGTTACTGGCAACAAAGCCAAAAACAAAATTTACTATTCTCATTCTGGTTATCCAGGCGGTCTTAAAGATACTACCTTTGAGAAGTTACAAGCTTTCAAACCAGAGATGATCATTGAAAAAGCGGTTAAGGGTATGTTGCCTAAAGGTCCACTTGGACGCGATATGTTCCGCAAAATGAAAGTCTTCGCTGGTCCTGAGCATAATCATGCTGCTCAGCAGCCACAAGTCTTAGACCTTTAAGGAGCAATACAGATGGCAGATAATCAATATTACGGCACTGGCCGACGCAAAAGTTCCACCGCTCGTGTTTTTTTACGCGCAGGTAGTGGCAACATTGTTGTAAATAAACGTCCTCTTGACGTATTCTTTGGGCGCGAAACTGCACGTATGATCGTGCGTCAACCGCTAGAATTAGTTGAGATGACTGAAAAGTTTGATCTATACATTACCGTTGCCGGTGGTGGTATTAGTGGTCAAGCTGGTGCAATTCGTCACGGTATTACACGTGCATTGATGGAATTTGACGAAACTCTTCGCCCAGCATTACGTAAAGCGGGATTTGTTACCCGTGATGCACGTAAAGTTGAACGTAAGAAAGTAGGTCTTCATAAAGCACGTAAGCGTCCTCAATTCTCAAAACGTTAATTGTACGGCGAAAAAAACTTCTAAAAACCCAGCTTTTGCTGGGTTTTTTATTGCCTACGTTTTGAACAAAATAACTTCATCTTGTGTGTATTCTCTTAAAAAGATATTAAGTATCGGTTATTATTCATTTTATTGACGATTTCCTTATCTTTTATATGGGTTTTCTTTTATCCTTTTCGGCTAATAGAAAACTTTATTTATTGAGCCGCGTATTAGTCATTAGTAACTCAAAAATGTAAAGTGTTAGTCAAATTAACCCTCGGAGATTAGTGGATGAGCAATGTATCTTTAGATGCGCATGATTCGTCTGTAACAGAAAACCAACCAAATAATAATAGACGCCGATTTTTAACGATCGCGACTTCTATTGTTGGTGGTATCGGTGTAGTCGGCGCTTCAGTGCCCTTCATCGCATCATGGAATCCTAGTATCAAAGCAAAAGCTGCAGGTGCGGATGTTGAAGCGGATATCAGTAAAATTCAACCAGGCCAGTTGATAAGAGTTATCTGGAGAAGTCAACCAGTTTGGATTGCTCGAAGAACGCCTGAACTACTTGCTTCATTGTCTAATTTTGAAGATCAACTTAAAGATCCCAATTCTGATGAAGAGCAGCAACCGGCGTTCGCTAAAAATCAATATCGTTCTTTAAAAGAAGAATATCTGGTATTGGTGGGTATTTGTACTCATTTAGGATGTTCACCACAGCATCTGAAAGATGGTGCATTCGAAGAATATGTTGAGGGTGCACCAGAGGGCTTTTTCTGTCCTTGTCATGGCTCTAAATTTGATATGTCTGGACGGGTATTTCAAAATGTACCAGCAGGATTAAATTTAGTAGTGCCACCATATATGTATATCAACGACAATACAATTTTGATCGGTTCTGAAGAGGGGGCAGCATAGTATGTTTAAAAATTTGATGGGTTGGATTGAATATCGCCTCCCGATAATGCGCGTGGCTAATCAGCACGCTATTCAATATCCAGCACCCAGAAACATGAATATTTGGTATATGTTTGGGTTCTTGGCCACTATCGTATTAGTTAACCAGATTGTTACTGGTATATGGTTGACTATGAGTTACACACCAACCGCTGAAGAAGCATTTGCTTCAGTTGAATACATCATGCGTGATGTTGAATACGGTTACATACTTCGCTACATGCACAGTACAGGGGCATCGGCGTTCTTTGTTGTTATCTATATGCATATGTTCAGAGGTATGATTTACGGCTCTTATCAAAAACCTCGTGAGTTATTGTGGCTGTTCGGTATGTTTATCTACTTAGCACTTATGGCCGAAGCTTTTATGGGGTATGTACTTCCTTGGGGACAAATGTCCTACTGGGGAGCACAGGTAATTGTATCTTTGTTTAGTGCTATTCCAGTGATTGGCCCAGACTTAGTTATCTGGATCCAAGGTGATTATGTTATCTCAGGGGCAACACTTAACCGCTTTTTTGCTCTGCATGTCATTGCGTTACCTTTAGTCATAGTTATTTTAGTGTTCTTACATATAGTCGCATTGCATGAGGTAGGTTCGAACAACCCAGATGGAACTGACGTTAAACGTAAGAAAGGTTCTCTCAAAGAAGATGAAAAAACTAAATACAAGATCCACGAGTATTACACCAGTAGATATGACATCCTTGATGATATTGTGCCTTTCTTCCCTCACATAGTATTAAAGGATTTGGTCGGGTTCTGTATCTTCTTACTCGCGTTTTGTTACATCATGTTTTTCATCCCAGAAATGGGTGGATATTTTCTTGAAGCTCCAAACTTTGAAATTGCTAACCCGTTGAAAACGCCTGAACATATTTTTCCAGTGTGGTATTTCACACCTTTTTACGCGATATTGAAAGCGGTACCGCACAAGTTGGGTGGTGTTATTGCCATGTTCTCAGCCATTATTTGTTTAGCTTTGTTACCCTGGATTGATAGAGGTAAAGTTAAATCATGGCGTTATCGTTGTGGCTTACATACATGGAATTTACTTACTTTTGCTGCGGTATTCATTTTCCTCGGTTATTTAGGTGGCACACCTCAAGAGGCTTGGAAAATAGTTGCATCTCAAATAGCGACCATTATGTATTTTGGCTTCTTTGTCTTGCTATTTATTTACAGCAAAAACGAACGGACTAGTCCAGTACCTGTAAGGATTACAGAATGAAAAAGTTAATTTCTGTATTGTGCCTGTTGATACCTGCGGTAGTCATGGCTGCTGGTGGAAGTAAGGTGCCTCTTGATAAAGCTGAATACGATTTGACCGACAAAGCATCGCTGCAATCTGGTGCACAAACATTTATGAATTACTGTTTAGGTTGCCATCAAATGCAGTACCAACGCTACCAACGCACTTTTGAAGACTTGGGTATTCCCCTAGAGCTTGGTCAAGAGAACTTGCAGTTTACGGGTGATAAACCAGGTGATCATATAAAAAATGCTATGCCTACTGAGTCAGGAGCTAAATGGTTTGGTGCGCCTCCACCAGATTTAACTTTGACTTCTCGAGTTCGTGGAGCAGATTGGTTGTATACTTATCTAAGAACTTTTTACGCCGAAGAAGGTACTACTTTTGGTGTAAATAACTTGGTGTTTGCTAACGTAGGTATGCCTCATGTGTTACAAGAGCTTCAAGGTGTGCCGAGCAAAACATATGAGAAAATGTTGGTAGATGGAGAAATGGTAGACCGCTATGTGGGTATTAAGGGCGATGGTACTGGTTTACTAAGTGCTACTGAATACGATACTGCAGTATTAGATTTGGTTAATTATCTTGTTTACGTTGGTGAGCCTTCACGTTTACAATCGGAATCCATCGGCCGTTGGGTCTTGATATTCCTATTAGTATTATTAGTTTTAGTTTATTTACTTAAGAAAGATTATTGGAGAGATGTACACTAAATAAGCAAAACATTGTTGTAATTTGGTGTATAATCCGCAAAATTTTTGGAAGGGGCTTTACATGATGTATAAGCCCCTTTCTTTTCTGTTTTTAATTAGTTGATTGACCTATTGATCACTAGTCGAAGATCAAAGCATAGATGCAATTACGTATGACATTTAGGAGAAATATAAATGGCTGTAGCCGCCAATAAACGTTCGATTATGACGTTGTTTTCAGACACGATAGATATATACAGTCACCAAGCACGGATAGTGTTAGCCGAAAAAGGTGTCGGAGTAGAGATAAGTTTTATTGATCCTATAGAATTACCAGAAGATCTACTCGAACTAAACCCCTATGGAACTGTGCCTACTCTTGTTGATAGAGAGTTAGTTTTATACAACTCGCATATTATCATGGAATATTTAGACGAGCGTTTCCCTCATCCGCCCCTAATGCCTGTGTACCCAGTTTCTCGCGGCCAAAGCCGATTGACTATGCACCGTATTCAGAATGATTGGTATGTGTTAGCTGAAAAAATCATGGCGAAGAAAGGTGATTTAGAAGCGACTCGTAACGAACTACGCGAAGCCTTTTTATCTTTAGCTCCTTTATTCGCTGAGACCCCTTACTTTATGAGTGAAGAGTTTAGTTTAGTCGATTGTTATTTAGCACCATTATTATGGCGTTTACCTGCTATGGGTATCGAATTAACGGGTACCGGTAGTAAAGATGTGAAGGCCTACATGAAACGTATTTTTGAAAGACCTTCTTTCATTGCATCTTTAACTGATCAAGAACGTGAAATACACAATCCTCTATAGCGGATATTAGCGATATGACACCTAATCAGCCATACTTATTACGCGCATTTTACGAGTGGATTGTGGATAACAATCTTACTCCTTATATAGTGGTAGATGCTCATTACGCTGGAACTCAAGTGCCGCAGGAATTTGTTCAAGATGGTCAAATAGTGCTAAACGTTTCCCCAGCCTCTACTGGAAACTTACAGCTAGGTCTGAGTGATATAATGTTTAATGCGCGTTTTGGTGGAGTGCCAAGGAATATAGTTGTTCCTTGTCCTGCGGTGTTGGCTATTTATGCCAAAGAAAATGGCGCAGGTACGGTATTTACTGTTGAGGAAAATATTGGTTCTGATGAAGCAGAAGTACAGACCGAGTACCAAGGGCCTGAGAAGAAGCCTAAAAAAGGTAAACCTACCTTGACGGTTGTAAAGTAGCCGAACTAGAAACAGTCAGTATTAAAAAGCGCCCGTAAGCGCTTTTTTTATTTTTGTGTATATTCAAACGCTTTTATTACCTGTTTTACACCTTTGATATTTCGAGTGATATCTACAGCAATATTAGATTCTTGTTGACTGACCAATCCCATTAAAAATACTTCGCTATTTTCTACCTCTATATTAATGTGAAGACCATCGATACGTTTATCAGCAATTAGTATGGTTTTTACTTTTGAAGCTAGCCAGACATCGTGTGCGACTGCGCTTGCAGGTATAGGTGAACCTAAACGAATTTGGTTATGTAATTTTTTAACGTTTTTTACTGTTGAAGCAAGTTTTTCTGCTTGTTGTATAAGTTCTCGAGTCGGAGATTGACCTACTAGTAGAGCTGTACCATTAAATACTTGAACTGAGATGCTGGTTTGCTCTTTTAATGCTGCGTCATTTGATATGGCAGAAAAGAGACGACCGGCTGTTGTTTTATCGTCAACCTGGGTTCCCACTGTGCGTCGATCATGTGCAACAGACACAGCACCGACACCGGCACCTATTATTAATCCCGCACAGCCTTGCATTAATAATGTTGTTGAAAGTACTAACGGAAGATATATTTTTTTTAAATTTAGCATGTCCTACTCCTGAAAATTTTCAGGGAACAAACAATTGTCTATTCCCTCACAAAGGCTATGTACCACTAAATAATGAACTTCTTGAATTCGTGCAGTTCTATTCGATGGCACGCGTATTTCTACGTCATGCTGGCTAACTAACCCCGCCATTTTACCGCCATCCATACCCGTTAATGCCACTATAGTCATATCACGGCTGAGTGCAGCTTCCATCGCTTTTATTACGTTATGTGAATTTCCACTTGTGGATATCACAAATAAAATATCTCCAGCTTGACCTAAGGCGCGAACTTGCTTTGAATACACTTCTTCAAATGTAAAATCATTGGCTATTGATGACATTGTAGCGCCATCTGCTGTGAGCGCTAGAGCAGGTAGGCTGGGTCTCTCACGCTCAAATTTATTCAGTAATAAAGATGAAAAGTGCTGAGCAATGACAGCCGCACCACCATTCCCACAACATAATATTTTATTACCATTAATTAATGCATTAACCATCATATAAGTAGCGTTAGAAATGGGTTCAGGTAACAACTCAATTGAGGCAATTTTGATTTGGATACTCTCAGTAAAATTTGCCTTAATATTTTCTAACATAACACTCCAAATTAATAAATTATTGTTCTTCGCAACCATTGGGTAGGTATTTTGCAATCGGTAGTTATATACTTTTTAACCAATTGATATTTTGCTGCTGTTGTCCCTGTCCGTTTCCTTCAATGCCCACTAGATCAATTCTATGTGGCACTACACTAGGGTTAAACTCTTTGTCTTGCATATAATGCATAACAGCAGATTCAAATTTACGTTTTTTGCTTGGGTGAAAAAACTCTATCGCAGAACCATGTTGACTATTACTGCGATACTTAACTTCGACAAATACCAGTTCGTCACCGTCTCGCATGATCAAATCTATTTCACCTGTGCGACACCGATAATTTTGCATTATAAAAGTGAGACCCTGTTGTTCTAGGAAGGATCGAGCAAAACGTTCCGCCTCGCTGCCGATTAAAGGTGAGAGTGCCTGCTTAATCCATTGCAAGTAATTTTACTCTGTCTTGGGCAATTTGCGCCAAAAGTAAACGCCTATGTAGTATGCCTAGCCCGTCGACATTAATATTACCAGTTAGGCTATTGCTAACAAGTTGCGGCAGTGATTTTAACAGGCGTAATCTCGGTAATAAGTTTAAAGCGTCATATCCCATAGCAAATAACCTTAAAAGAGTATCTTGTCTTTGTGGCCAAAGTTCTTTGGTTTGATGGGCTAAAGCTTGCCAACTATGATTAGGCAAAATCCATGGCATGTCTGTGAATGTGAGATTACGTAAATCCCTGAGACTGTTGCTATTTAAGTCCACGCTATAGCTACGAGAAGATGCGAAAACTGATAGTGATTTCCTTGCAAACGGGCTAAGGCTTGCTTCGATGATGGGGTTGAGTAACCCAGTTTGTTCCGGGTTTGCAAACAATACGATAGCATCGATATCACGACGATTTCTCTCTACCCCAAAGACTTCAACGTCAGACATACCTTCTATTTGTTTAATGCGCTGTTTGCTTTGATCTACATCTAGCATTTGCGATACACGAACACGCATATCTTTGTTGTCAGTAAATACGGTTAAGTCTGGTTTAATAGCGTTGGCTGTTTCTTTCCACTTTGCAATAAATGCTTCAGCCATTCGTAGGGTTGTAGAATTATCAGCCGCAAATACTATGGGTCTAATTAATTGTTTTTGCTGGATATGTAACGCTAATTGTTGAGCTTCGTCTTCTGGTGCTAATGAAAAGTAATAATGTTCAGGTACAGGCAAATTTGTCTCTGCTGTGTTACTCAACTGATCTACTGTAATGGTATTTGTTTTTAACTCCACCCTATTTAATGCCAAGAGTATTTTATCTGAAGGTAAAACAGCGCTCAGTTCAATAATTTGTTGTTTTACCAAAGGACCTAAAACCACATCAAAATCTGCCACAAGTACATTTAGCTGTTTTGCTGTTTTTAGAGCAGAATCAAAAAAACTAATCTCTTTATGTTGTTGTGTGTCGCTATAAGTTGCACTGAGTGTTGGCTCACCATAATCGGGCGAATTATTTTTGCTTGTCTGTGTATTAGATAGGTTTTCAAGATAGGCTGCCAGTATTCCCTCTTTTATAGCCAAGCCCTGATTAGCAAGCCTGCCTGTTAAAGGCAATAAAACAGCAATACGTTTTGCTTGTATCGGTAATTCTAGCATCGCTTGTTCTATTTCCTCAGGGAAATTAGTCGCTAGTGGGTGCCCAAAATGCCTATTCTGCCATTTGACTAGTTGCCGATTAAACAACTCGGGCTCCAAAGCAAAACGTTTTACGATGATGGCAAGTTGCAGCCAAGGTTGCAGTGACAATTCTGAAAGTCTCGCTTTCTCTAATTCAACCAAGTCTAGCTTTTTGACCCACTTCCAAGTAGTTTGAGTTTTTTCCAGTTCTTCAATATCTGTGTCCTGAAGAGCTTTTGCCGCTTTCAACCATTGTTTTTTGTTGGCCATAAGTTGTGCTTCTAAGGCCGCAATGCGAGTTTTATAACCATCAGTATCGGTCAAATCTGAAAGTATAGTTTCTACAATATCAAATGTCTTATCAGACAAGATCAAGTAACATTCAGCTAAAATTAGACTGGCATGAGTGTGATGTTGGTTATCTTGTAACTCAGGCTGTATGACTTTAAGCATCCTGATACTTTTCTGGCATTGTTGTTCTAACTGCAGCGCTTCTGCTGCTTGTATTAGGTAGGCATTGCGCTGAAATAGGTCATTGTTGCTTTCGAAATTCTGTTTAGCTTGTATTAAGTAGTCTTCACTGACTTGTAACACTTCGGCAATATTTTTTGATGATTCCACCGTATTTTTTTTGGCTTGCTGACTAGGGTTACTAGAACAAGAAAGTAAACCTAAAATAGGGATACAAAACACAATAAACACTCGAAAAATCATCGCCGATATCCGTAATAGAAATTACTTAATAGTTTATAGTAACGGATATAAATATCTAATGCTTTGTGACTAGGTTTAACGATAAAACTTATACTTAGACAAAAATTAGATTATCCCTTTAATTTGGAGAGTTATCATTGACTGAATCAGGTACGTTATTTATTGTCGCTACGCCAATTGGCAATTTGGAAGACATTACCCACAGGGCATTGCGGATCCTGGCCGAAGTCGATTTGATTGCGGCTGAAGATACCCGGCATAGTCAGCGTTTGTTGCAACATTATGATATTTCGACGCGTTTAACTTCATTGCATGATCATAACGAATCGCAGAGGGCTATTCAGCTCATCGAAAAACTTAAACTGGGACAAAATATTGCTTTGATTTCTGATGCAGGTACACCACTGATCAGCGACCCAGGTTATAGTTTAGTGAGTCAATGCAGAGAAGCTGGGGTTAAAGTTGTACCACTGCCGGGTCCATGCGCTGCCATCACAGCATTATGCGCTGCTGGCTTAGCAACCGACAGGTTTAAATTTGAAGGGTTTTTACCCGTCAAAGCTGTAGCCAAACAGCAGGCTTTACAGCGTTTACTAACCGAAACCAGCACCAGTGTGTTTTATGAATCTCCACGAAGAGTAGCAGACACAGTCAGACAAATTGTGGCTGAGTTAGGTGAAAACCGGCAAATGGTTGTGGCAAAAGAGCTTACCAAAACATTTGAAACGTTTTACTCAGGTAACGCGCAAGCTTGTTTGATTTGGCTTGAGGCTGATGTGAATCATCAAAGAGGTGAATTTGTATTAATAATTGCGGGTGAAAAGCAGGATCAAACCGAAGTTTCAGTAGATGCACTTAACTTGCTCAAACTGTTAATGAAGGAATTGCCCTTAAAAAAAGCTGCAGCTGTGACGGCTGAACACTACCATTTAAAGAAAAATCATCTTTATCAACTCGGTTTAGAATTAAAACCATGAAAATGCTGGGCATAGTCACGCCAATTTTGTATCTATGTATATGGGTTTATTCAGGGCTTACATATGCAGCATGGTTTGAGGATAATCAAGGGATCATGGGGACCAATATTCACGTAGAACTTTGGAGTGATTCTGCACAACAAGGTGAAGCTGCGATCCAAGCAGTAATGGACGAAATGCAACGTATTAATTTGTTGATGAGTCCGTATATTAAAAACAGTGAGTTGAGTCAGCTTAATAGCCGTGCTTCTGATACTGCAGTGCCAGTATCTATAGAGTTATTTGAGTTAATTGCCCTATCTGTTGAACTAGCAAAGGAGACAGACGGTGCTTTTGATATCACTTTTGCTAGCGTCGGTTATTTATACAACTATCGTGAAAATCAGAAACCAGAGCAAGAACAGATTGATGAGTTGTTAATTGCAATTGATTATCGGCATATTAAGTTTGATGCCGATGAACACAGTATTTTCTTTGCCCACCCCAATGTTAAAATTGATTTAGGGGGCATTGCTAAAGGACATGCGGTAGACAATGCTATTGATATATTAAAAAAGTCCGGGGTTGAACATGCATTAGTAACGGCAGGTGGAGATACTAAACTGCTTGGCGATAGGCTTGGGAAACCTTGGATAGTGGGTATTCGTGACCCACGTAATAAAGACAAACAGGCTGTAATTTTACCATTAGTTGACACTGGGTTATCCACTTCAGGTGACTACGAACGTTATTTTGAACAAGACGGCAGACGCTTTCATCATATCTTATCGCCTAAGACAGGTACTTCAGTTTATGAAGTGCAAAGTGTTTCAATTATTGGTCAGCGCAGCACACTGAATGATGCCCTATCTACCGCAGTGTTTGTTTTGGGCGTGCAAAAAGGATTGGATTTACTGAATCGTACTCCGGGATATGATGGCATTATTGTTGATAACCAGCATAAGCTGCATTATTCCACTGCGTTGGTGGAGTAATTTTAAATGCCAATATTTATGGCTATTCTTTGTTTTTTCTATCTTTTCCATTCGTTTTTAGAGTAAAATTAAGCAGCTAATTATAGAATAACGATTAGGTGTATTGTGAACAAAATTAGAAGGCAAACCAATGTTTCTACCCCAATTATAATTGATGTAGAAGCCAGTGGTTTTGGTTCATTAAGTTATCCTATTGAAGTGGGGGCTATTAATCAATCAGGCAAAAGGTTCTGCAGCCTGATTAAGCCACAAAGCGATTGGTTGCACTGGGATGCGCAAGCAGAATCTTTACATGGTATTAATCGGAAGTTACTGGCAGAGAAAGGTTTTCTGGTACAAGAAGTTTGTCAGCAACTTAATCAGTTCTTGAAGGGCCATATAGTGTATTCAGACGGTTGGGTGGTAGATAATATGTGGCTAATTAAACTTTTTGCCGCAGCTAAAATGACAATGAAATTCCATGTTAGCTCGATGGAAATGATTTTAAACGAGGCACAAATGTTGCTGTGGCACTCAACCAAAGATAGGTTATTTCAAACCATGAAAGAGCCGCGTCATCGTGCTAGTAGTGATGCTGCGCTTATCCAAAATACTTTTGTGACAACTCAACAAATATGTATCGAAAATGCTAATTCGTTGCAGCTTTCTTGAACACAAAACTATCAATTGCTGAAACTACTGATTAAATTTTTTACATTTTGAAATAATTGCGAATTTTTATGGTTCACAAGATAAATGAACATTTCTAATACAATGAAATTATTTAACAACACACGTTTATTAACACATAATCTAACGTCAATATTCTTTGGCTGCTAATGTCCTGAGCAAGATGTGTGTGCTGGCCACTTATATGATTAGTCAAATAAGTTCCCCACAAAATTTCATCTGACTGCTCATCTAACTTTTCATCACACCTTGCAATCAATTAGCATTTTTACTACGAGGAAAGGCGTGCAAGCCTGAATATATATTATGTATACACAGCAACAAAAAGGTGTTTTTTTTGTCGTGATGGGGACTTTGTTGTTTTCTAGCAAAGCCATTATTGTAAAAATGCTATTTAAAATTGGCCTCGGCGCCCTTGAATTGCAAACCTTAAGAATGTTGATTATTTTGCCGTTTTACCTAGGTATACTCTACTTGACAGTGTCTCGCAGAGGATGGGGAGTAACAAATAAAGATATGCTAGGCGCAATAGTGGCCGGCGTGGCTTGTTACCACATTGCTAGTTATCTCGACTTGCAAGGGCTGTTATACATCAGTGCGGGATTAGAGAGGATGATTTTGTTTTGTTACCCTGCGATATCGATGTTGTTTGCTTGGATTTTTCTTAAGGAAACCGTATCGCAACGCTTGTGGTTATCTTTAGTAGTGGCATACAGCGGTATTGGTTTATTTTTTCTAGCCGATTTGAGTTTTGGTGGCGACAATCTTTGGTTCGGTAGTCTATTAGTGTTTATTGCTAGTATTTTTACTGCTTGGTACATGATTGCTAATCAAATTTATTCTCGGCGTATTGGCAGTCAGCGTTTTACTTGTATCGCTATGATTGGTGCGGTGGTGACCATGCTCATGCATGCTACTGCTGTAGGTGTGCAAGATCTCACTACTTTTACATGGCCTATGTATGTGGGTGCGGCTACCATCGCTATTTTTTGTACCTTAATTCCATCGTTTTTGGTCAGTGCTGGGGTAAAAATAGTGGGGGCGAGTAAGGCTGGAATTGTGGGGGCAGTTGGGCCACTTATGACGATTGTTTTATCTAACTATCTACTGCAAGAACCCTTAGGGTGGATGCATTTTTGTGGATTAGCGCTAGTGATCCTTGGCATGCGCTTGTTAAAATGAGGGGATGAACCTATCCGGTATTGATATGACACAGATTGCAAAAAATACATATATTGAAGAGCGTATAATAGACGATATTGCTGACGCTCTGGTGCAAAGAGGTTTCATTCAGTTACAGCATTTTTTACCAGAGCGGTTTGCTGAGCAATTACTACATGAAGCAAAAAAAATAGCTTTAACCGAGTTTAAGCCTGCTGGTATTGGTCGTAAAAATAGTCAGCAAGTGAACTCACAAGTGAGAACAGACTCTACTTTTTGGCTTAGGGGCAATTCTGCCCTTCAGCAAACATATTTAGATTACATGGAACAATTAAGAATGGGCCTGAATAGGCGACTATTTATGGGGTTATTTAATTTTGAATGTCATTTTTCACACTATTCGACTGGCGATTTTTATCAGCGCCATTTAGATGCATTTAAAGGCGATACAGTAAAGGCACGCAGTAACAGGATTTTGAGTACAGTATTTTATTTGAACCCAGACTGGGTTAAAAATGATGGCGGTGAGTTACTTTTGTATGCTGATGAACAAGTATCACCGTTGTTAATTGTGCCCCCGATGTTTAATCGCTGTATAATTTTTCTTAGCGATACTTTCCCCCATGAAGTCCTTACCAGCAGGTGCGATCGTTATAGTATTGCTGGTTGGTATAGTGTAGGTGGTCACTCTAATGAGTATCTTGAGCCTTAGAGATAAGACGTGGCATCGCATAGTCCAGAAAATTTCCAGTTGCTCTGATTCAGTATATTAAGCTAAGTTAAATCCGCTGTTTTTTGGGATACCTGTATGAGATTGCTAAAGACGTTGTTTTTTTGGTTTATATTACCTGTAGTCGGTCTGTTGATTAGTTTGATGTTTTTTGGTCGCCAATGGGTATTTAGTTATCTGTCGCCCCCCGATAGTTTTGTTTTAGCTGATGCACCCACCGCCCCTGATTTTAATAATAAGTATTTTTGGGTGGCTCACCCAGACAAAAGCGATACCTCTGATTTAGTGCCTGTTGGTATCGATACCCGTAGCGACATAGCAGATAAAGCAGTAGATGTGTTTTTTGTTCATTCAACCGGGTTTGTTGGCCCTGGTGGTTGGAATTCCAGTATGGAAATAGAAAACTCCGAAGCCCAATCAATTGAATATATGTTGTCTAGTATGGGTAGCATTTTTAACAGTTGTTGTAATATTTACGCACCGCATTACCGCGAAGCCCAAATACAATCATTTATGCCTGAAAATTTCGACTTGGGCACCCAAGCGTTGGATTTAGCTTATCAAGATGTAGAAGCAGCCTTTGATTATTATCTAACCCACTATAATCGAGGCCGACCATTTATTGTGGTAGGTCACAGTCAGGGTACAACTCATGCCTTACGGTTATTAGAACAGAAGGTCGATAACACTGAGTTATTCAAACAGTTAGTGACAGCATATTTGGTCGGATATTGGCTACCCAAAGATAAGTTTAGTCGAGGTTTTGAACAGATTACACCATGTGAAGAAGCCACCCAGCTTGGATGTATTGTCAGTTATGACGTATACGGTCAAGGAGGCGAGTTGGATGCGAAGGTTCCTCATTGGTATAAGACCGGGTGGGAGCTCAATCGACAGGCAAACGATAGTGTTAAGCCCACAGTTTGTATTAATCCATTGAGCTGGAAGCGTAATCTAAATCAAATACCCAAAAGCCAGCACCTCGGGGCGATGCCCGTCGATTTTAAGCGAACACCGCTGGATATGTTATTAGCCAACAACCCCGGATTTATTTTTCAAGAGTTACCTACTTTAACCAGCGAGTTAACGTGGGCACAATGTATGGAAGATGGCAGGTTAGAAATTTTGCAGCAGGTAGATAACCCTTTCTCAAATCATTTAGACCAAGACAATAAAAGTTACCACATACTCGATTTTAGTTTGTTTTACGGCAATATTCGTCAAAATGCCATCCAGCGTGTTAATCAATTTATGATGATAGATAACGCTTCCCAAAAAGAATAGCATCAAGGATTTAATTATGATCGTCTTTAAAAACATGTTTCAGCAAACGCTTGGAGTATCTATTTTATTGTGTTGTTTTAGTTTGTCTGCGACCGATAAAGCTCAACAATTGTATACATCTCAACCAGACGTAACCCCAGAACTAGCAAAACGTGGAAGTTATTCAGTTGGAGTCAGGACAATACAGGCGACGAATCCTCAGCAACTTAGTACCAAAGATTATAACACCTTAGAAGATCGCACTTTAACTCTGGAGGTATGGTATCCAGCGTTAATTAAGGATACGGATGTGAGTGCAACTTATGAGAACGTGACACGAACTAAAAAAGCGTTTTCACTTCAAGGCCAGAGTGTCAGAGACGCAGACCCCCGCGCAGAAAAAACTTATCCGCTGGTGGTACTATCCCATGGATATACCGGTTATCGCACCATCATGTTTTATCTGGGAGAACACTTAGCTAGCCACGGCTATGTAGTCGTTGGGATTGATCACGCGGATTCCACCACCAGTGAAATCGATTTTACAAATTCCCCATTTGATGGTTTTCCCAGTACCTTACTTAATCGCGCTCGTGACCAACAGTTCGTGTTGGACTACTTTACGTCCGCCAAGTCTGATTTGGCTAAAGTAGTAGATACTGACCTTGCCTCTGTCATTGGTTACTCTATGGGGGGCTATGGTGCTGTGAATACAGTAGGTGGTTGCTACAACTTTAATCAACAAGCTCTGCAAGCTTTTGGTTTCCCTGAAGCCGCTGCTAAAGCCTTGGTACCGGTTTTTAATATTTGTAATGCAGGACAAGAGCAAGTAGATAGCCGCTGGAAAGCCATGGTAGCTTATGCCCCTTGGGGACAAGAATTAAATTTACATAAATTGGACACTATCCATGTGCCCAGCTTATACGTTACCGGCTCCCTTGATGATATCTCTGGTTACGAACAAGGTGTAAAGAAGTTATTTGAACAATCAGCAGCAAAAGAAACTTTTATGTTGGTCTATGAAAATGCTCGTCACAATGTGGTTCCGCATCCGGCGCCAGAAATTGCATATGCTACTGAAGCAGACTTAGGGCTTTATTACGAGCCAGTTTGGAGTAGCGAGACCCTAAACCGTATTAATCAGCATATGACGTTGGCATTTTTAGATTGTTACGTAAAACAACAAGCCCCATCTTGTGAGTATTTACCTAAACGTGAAAGCAGCACCCAAACCAAACAAGCCGATGGTAAGTTAACGGATCCTTGGCCGGGTTTTGCTAATCGATGGGGTGTTGGCATGAGGTTTGTACGAAAATAATATGACTAATTAATTAAGAGCAGAGTAAAAAATCAGATGGAAATAGACCTCTTTCAAGTTGACGGTTTTGCGGATCAGGTGTTTATGGGCAACCCAGCCGCGGTATGTCCTTTGAGCTGTTGGCTTGCTGATGAATTACTGCAAAATATTGCTCAGGCAAATAATTTGTCTGAGACGGCTTTTTTTGTGCCTTATCAGGATAAGTTTCAATTGCGCTGGTTCACACCGTCCCATGAAGTGGACTTATGCGGTCACGCAACACTAGCTGCGGCCCATATAT
>OOFW01000014.1_pt1 | contig 23137 bp, 20 predicted proteins | sample 1670271 | NCBI WGS metagenome assembly OOFW01 (sample SAMEA98137918, study PRJEB22522) | marine metagenome | biome: marine biome; feature: marine water body; material: sea ice | place: Arctic Ocean | collected 07-Sep-2015 | depth 1.32 m
AAGGGTAAGGAGCTTGCAGCCGATGCCCTGCATAAACTCAGCTCGCGTAAAAACAACCCTTTTATTTGTTTAAATTGCGCAGCTATACCGAGTGAATTAATGGAGTCAGAAGTTTTTGGCCACGTAAAAGGAGCGTTTTCCGGTGCAGTAGCCAATCGAGATGGCGCAGCAACCTTGGCAGACGGTGGCACATTGTTTTTAGATGAACTAGGCGAAATGGACATAGGCTTACAGGCTAAAATATTACGTTTCATTCAAACTGGTACTTTTAAAAAAGTAGGCAGCAATAAAGAAGAAAAGGTTAATATTCGTTTTGTCAGTGCCACTAACCGAGAGCCTTTTAGATCCATAGAGGAAGGCCGTCTTAGAGAAGATCTTTATTATCGACTCAATGTTATCTCTATCAATTTGCCACCGTTGAAAGACAGAGAAAACGATGCCTGCCAAATAGCTCAATATTTTCTAAATCGTTTTAGCGATATCGAACAAAAAGTGTTTGTTGGTTTATCATCTGATGCAGGTACACTTATCAACAACTACCCATGGCCAGGTAATGTGAGGCAATTAGAAAACACCATTCACAGTGCCGTAGTGATGTCAGAAGGGCCGTTGTTAACAGAGCAAATTTTGGCCCGACAATTACAGTTAAACCAAACACAAATGATTGAATTAGTGCGCAAAAAAACACCCGCCTCAGGACTTAAATCAATCTCAACGGCTTCTAGGGTTGCTCTCAATCACCTTCAAGACATCAGAATAAATGACACCAGCACAGTTCGCAGCTTAGCCGAAGTGGAAAGAGCAGCAATTGAACATGCCATAGCTGCCTGTAACGACAACGTTGTTAAAGCGGCCACTTTACTAGAGGTTAGTCCTTCCACTCTATACCGTAAAGTTCAGCAATGGCAAGATTGATATTTTAATTTTTGCATCTTGCGAAATAAATCTGTCGCAAGATGAAAATCCCACTCCTCACATCACCACCAAAATAAAAATATAATTATATATTTCATAATGTTATGAATTTTAATTTTATGGACTGCATCTTGTAACACTTTAAATAGTGTTTTTAGTTTAGGCCATAAAACAATGCTTAAGACTCGGCAAGATAAGAATAAACAATTACTCAATAATACCTGTTGGCTTGTATCCACCGAGATAGCAGCAAAAATTTCAAGATTGTTAGTAATACTAGCATTAGCGTCAAGCTTGGAAGTAGTCGAATATGGCACTGTGATGCTCGCTCTAGCTTGCCACGAAATATTTAAGTTAATACTGCGCTCTGGTGCAGGCGCACAAATAATTCAATGCTCAGAAAAACAGCTAAACAAATATGCTAAAAACGGGGCATTGTTGCAATGGGTGGTTTGTATTTTACTCGCAAGCATACAAGCCGGCTTAGCTCCACCCATAGCTAATTTTTACGACAACCCATCTCTCATTCCTCTGATTAGTTTGATGGCGGTTGTTTATCTGTTTTATCCACTGGTGAGCATTAAAGTATTCCTTATTCAGCGCCAAGGTAATATGCAGTTTTATAGTATACGTAATGCAATATGTATCGTTGCTGAAAACATCAGCATTGCATTATTTGCCATTTTGGACTGCGGCATCATGTCGGTTGTTTATGGAAAATGGGTATTCGCACTACTTTGGATAGCCTTATTTTACTCCACGCCAGTACAGAATTTTGGAGTCGGCTTCCAATGGGATGTTTTTTTAAAGTTAACAAAAACATCCGGCCAATTACTAACTACAGAGCTCGTCAGAGGTCTGCGAATGCAGTCAGACATGCTGATTGGTGCACGTTTGTTAAGCCCTGAATTATATGGTTTATATAGCTTTGCCAAAAGTGCCGGTGTTGGCCTCAGTCAATCAATTAACAATGCTTTTAATACAGCACTGTACCCTTATCTTTGTGATAAACACAGAAATAGCCAACTCAAACATCATATCCACAGGGTGTATTTTTTTACCTTCTTGGTCGGCACGTTATTTGTAATTCAAGCCTTGTTGGTACCATTTTACGTGCCCATATTATTCGACCAAGTTTGGCAACAAAATCACATGGTGGTGATGGTGTTATGTTTAGCCGCATTGCCCGCGGTATTTGTTGACACTCAGTGCAATATATTGCGCGCCAGAGCTCAATATCAAAAAGAACTATACGTTCGATTATTTTGTTTAATCGTCAGCACGCTCGGCATGTTGGCTGTTCAAGCGACAACTCCCAAAAATTTTGCTTTTACCATTTTAGGCTGTAGCGCTATGTGGCTGGTGGCATTAGTTCCTTGGTACAAATTAGAAAATATATTTACATCCCCATTATTTAATAGGAGCTAACACCTGAAAAATCATGCTCAACCCATGTATCTATTGTTATCCAAATTTTTTTAATAGGAGTTTACTCATGAAAAAATCATCTATACCCATATTATCTGTTGTTATTCCGATGTTTAACGTCGGCCAATATATCGAGCAGTGCATACAATCAGTACTGGCACAAACGTTTAAAAACTTTGAAGTAATATGTGTCGATGACGGCTGCACAGACGACACTCTATATAAAATCACGCAATATTCTGACCCCAGAATAAAGCTTATTCAGCAATATAATCGTGGTCTGTCGGGAGCCAGAAACACAGGGATCTTAGCTGCAAGAGGCATGTATATTGCCCTACTTGACGCAGATGATTTTTGGGCCAAAGAAAAACTAGCTGGACATATCAATCACCTTAACTCGCGGCCACACGTGGGCGTGAGTTACTGCCCTTCGTTATTTGTTGACGAAAGCGGAAAATCTATGGGCATGGGGCAATATCCAAAACTCAAAGATATTAGTGCCAAAGACGTATTTTGTCGCAACCCAGTTGGCAATGGTTCAGCCCCTGTGATCAGAAGGCGACTATTAAAAGAAGTAATTTTTGTTAGCCTTAAAACTGGACGAAAGTGTATATTCGATGAAGACTTACGCCAATCAGAAGATATCGAATTGTGGTTACGCATTGCTTTACTCGGTAACTGGAAATTCGAAGGGATCAAAACACCCCTGACTTTTTACCGTGTTAACGAAGGAGGTCTGTCGTCTAACCTCAATAAACAATACGAAAGTTGGTGTTTGGCCATTAAAAAAAACCAGAAAGGCCACGCTAATTTTTTTAAGCGATACTTACCTTTAGCAAGAGCTTACCAACTAAGGTATCTAGCGCGCCGAGCGATCCGTTCGGGCGATACTTGGCAAGCTATTAAACTAGTGCATCAAGCACTGTTTACCCAACCTAAGATCGCCATTGAAGAACCATTAAGAACCATGGCGACTTATGGCTGTGCACTGATGTCAATATTGCCCCATAACATTTACCTTATAATAGAAAATACCGCCATACGTATGCTCAAGCCCCAACCTACACTCACCATTGATAAGGAGTAACCGAAGTGAAGCCAGTCCGCTCTATTCGGAAAGATCCCGACATTATGAGTTTCCTGAGTCATTTGCCTCAAGAGACGGCATCAGTGCTTACCGACACACAACTCAGTCATATCAAAGTCGCCATTGGCAGCGGCCAATACCGCAAACACAAAGTAGATATACGCGGCACCTTTCCTGTACTGTTCTTTCCATCACGTATCTACTTTGTATTTCTCATGGGCCGCAATATTCGCAGTCTATCCAGACAAGAACAAAATATTGCATTCACATCAATGCTGCTATTAACAACACTATTCTTGATGTTCAGCACCATGTTAGGTTTGGTTATTGTCTACATAATTAAATCGGCACTGGGGATTAACTTGTTGGAAGGTTACTCACTTGGATTGTGGGATTGGATTAAGAGTGTTTGACACTACTTATGTTTTAATTTTTTTGTATACATAACAGATGGCTGATCGGTTCGCTGTATCGTTATCAAGAGATGTGATTTACGTGATAATGTTATTATCGTTTTTTTATGCGCGTCGTGCGCGTCGAGGGTATATCAATAAGCATCGCTGTTACCGACAATAAATTTTAGATAGCTTTTCCCTGAATTAACATAACCAACTAACATGACTGTTCTGATGGTTCTTTGTGTTATTGATGTGTTATTGATGTGTTATTGATGTTTTATATACATAACATAAGAGTAAAGAAGTGCCAAAAAAAATACAACTCACCAAAGAAGACCTAAGAAAAAACAAGCCCACACGAGATGAATACCCATCTAAGCCAAAAATTCCTCTAGTAGTGGTGCTAGACAACGTAACTAATAGCCACAATATCGGATCTTTTATTCGCTTAGCTGACGCTTTTTCTATCGAAAAAGTCATTGTTTGTGGTGAACTAACGATTTCAGCAAAAAAATTGAACAAGGCCTCTAGAAATGAAGCTAAGTGGGTTTGTGTTGAATATAGTGATAGCAGCATATTAAGTTTACAAAAATTGTTGGAACAGGGTTATACGGTTTACAGTGTTGAGTTGTGCCATGAGTCTGTTAATTATAGTGATGTTACTTACCCGTCACGTTGCGTATTAGTTTTAGGTAATGAACGTAAGGGCGTCAGTGAAGCTTCATTAAAATTAAGCTATCAACACATACATATTCCAATGTTTGGCATGGGTAACTCTTTGAATGTTTCAACTGCTGGAGCAATCGTCTTAGCGGAATGTGCTAATCAAATCAGAAAATTGCCACATATTTGAACGATTTGTCCTACTTTACACAAATATAAATAGCTTTAAAATCGTCTAAATAATTAGCTTCATATCTTAGATTGGGACAGATAACTTGACTAGGCCCACATTAACTAATTGATTCATAATGTGAAAATATAGGATGAAAAATACTCAAAATATGTAAATATAATATGAATTATGAATATTAAGAAACTTGCATGATTACCAGCATAAGCAATAAAGGTTTTACATTAATTGAACTCATCATAGTAATTGTTATATTGGGAATAATGGCCGTTACTGCTGCACCACGTTTCATTGATATATCAAGCGACGCAAATATCGCTAAATTGAAGGCTTTAGAAGGCACGATTAAAAGTGGTGCGAATTTAGTTCGAGCCAAAGCTATTGTTCAGGGCCTATATAATCGTAATGGATTTATAGGAGTTGATATTGACAACGACGGAAATGGTGATGTAATGATTTTTTCCAGCTATCCTGCTGTTGGGGGGCAATGTAGTTTCTTCATAAGCGGTTTGCCATATTGGATAGACATAAATTTACCCGTAACATGCATAAGCGGTGTGGCATCGTCCGATGATTGGTATGGTATAATTAGTACTCAAACTTTTGACTTTATGCCCGCAGGGATTACTTCAATATCCCAGGGTTGTTACTTGAGATACACTGAGCCTCTTTTTTTTGGTGGAAGTTTTTCGACTTCTTTGATCACGTCGGGCTGCTAAAATTGCTCTGGGCCAAAGTTTAGAGAGCAAGCTGCTTGATTAATAAAGCTTTGTTCAGAAACATCAAAAAGGCAAGCACACTTTATAATATTCGGTTCCATGTGTGATAGTGATATTATACTAACCTTGACAGATTAAGAGTATAAATATGAACCGTCGTAAAAAGGGCAATCAGATTTTAAAAGCACGCGCCAAAAAAGCGAATGCCAAATTATCCTCCAAAAACAAGTCAAAATATATCAGCAAAGCTGAACGAGAGACATTAACTACTGGTGCCGCTGAAGATCCAAGTATCGTTTTCAATAGTGATGCTAAAGAACAAATAGGTTAGAGAATAAATTTGTCATGGTTCACTCATCAGTGAACTACTCCTATTTTTTCTCAAAATTTAAACACTAACGCTAACCTGATTAGCGAAAAAGGTATAACCGCAAGCGCAACCAGCCTTAGCCTACAAATGACATCAACAAATTCTTTATTAGATTATTGCATTTCCAGCTTGCTGGCGCTGCCCTCGGTGAATCGCTTTTAGTTACTCAGCATGACTTTCCTGAGCCAAACCTTGTTTAATAGTCAGCAAACTATGCTTAAACGCTAAAAGTGTTTTGTGTTTTGTGTTTTGCATTAGAGCTTTGACGCTTAATGGATTGGGGCATCCTGAATATACATAACTGGCAACAGACTGTTTGTAACGGAAATGTCTACTAGGTTACCAGCGAGATCGATGTGCAGAATATCCTACAAATCAAATAACCTATAAAATAAAGGCAATGCGTTTGCATTGCCTTTCTAAGTTTCTAGACTTCTTGTGCAATTTATTTAATGGTCCTGACTTTCCTACAGGCCATTTTAAAAAACAGTTCTTTTAACGACAACACGTTTTTAGCCCTCCATATAAACCAATATCTGGTTTGGCTAGCGTAGTACATTAATTTGTCTATCAGTAGGAATGTCATTCTTTCCCCCTCTTGATAATAAAAACAGTCTTTAGAGCGTTTTAACCAGTCATCGTCGGATTTATTTTTAACATGCAAAAAGCTGTAGGGATTACTTAAGCGTATTTTACGACGCATCTTAATTTGTTCGGGTGTGCGTTCTGCATAGTGACGACAGATAGGCGACGGATGATACAAGTTCTGACAAAACCGTGGCACTTTACCACTGATATTTTCAGGCCAGCTTTTGAACGGTGAATTCCTAAAAAAACGTGGCTCACGCCAATTTATTCGATAATAGCGGCGACGTTCAGAAACCTTCAATGTTTTGTCTTCCTGATCGTAAACGGCTAAGTCATTATCCGTAAAATAAAACTGTGCCTGCCATACGCGCATTTGGTTTTTATTTCGCTGCATGGCTTTAATTAACATTGGCCGCGGATCTTCGGTAAGCATCTCATCGGCATCTAAGATATACCACCAGTCTGATGCTGAATAACGTTGATGAAACATGTTATATACACGATTTCTAAATTGATTACGGTAAATTTCATCGGTATGGGCGGCAATCACAATACGACTGTCATTCAGCGATTTTTGGCAAATCAGCTCCCAGCTACCATCCGTTGAATCATTATCAAACACATAAATAGTGTCGCAAAACCTGAGGGCATTGTTTAAGGTTTCAAGAATAATGTCTGCTTCGTTTTTAATTATACAAATAGCGTTAAGTTTCATAATTTTACCTTGTGCTAAAGTAAATTTGGGTGAGTAATTTAACGATTAACTCGGGTCAGATTTACCATTGTTGAAAATAGGTATTGTGTGATTAGCCACAAGCCAAACAGGGTACGATGTAACGGCTTTAGTTTACTTACAGGGTTTTTTAGTAGCTGCTTAGCAGCGGATAATTGACCTGCGTGAATATTGATTTTTGCTAAGTGACAAATATGTGCTGCACAATACTTCATTACGAAAGGAGCGACGGCCTTGTCTATGTGGCCAGCGGCTACTTTTGCCAGTAAACGTTTGGCAAAGGGCAATAGATCTTGGGGAATATGTTTATCACAAGCTCTATTTTCACTATCGGTATGGTATAACATCAACACCAACGGTGAATAAACTAGGCTAGCTTGCAAAACAATTTGCGAAAACAGTGCTTGATCTTCACCCATGGCTTCACCAACTGGGAAACCGCCAAGCTGCTTAAATAAATCTTTAGCTATAACTAAACTTGAAGGCATAAAGGGCAAGTCACCCTTAGCACATACCTCAAAATAATTGTTCATCACATAGCCTGTTGGTGATATATCACCTATGGCTAACTTAGGGTTTCGATAATCGCCATCTTCAAACACTTTTTGATAGTTACTAGCGAAACATTTGTGCCCAGGAAAGCGCTGGATCAACTGACTCATTTCATATAAAAAAAATGGTGACCATTGATCGTCAGCATCAATAAAGGCGACGTGTTGATGTTTAGCTAATCTCACACCATGATTGCGGGCAACAGAGACGCCTTGATTTTTTTGTTTCACTAAAATCACATTTGGAATATGCATTTCAGTTACTTTGCTAGCACTGCCATCTGTTGAACCATCGTCAACCACAATGATTTCTGCTGCAGCAAAGCGTTGAGCACAGATAGAAAAAAGTGTACGGCTGACACTATTAACCTTGTTGTATAATGGAATAACGACTGAAAATTTTATTGTGCTCATAATATTAGCTCCAATTTACGCTTACCAATTAAAAGTAACTATTTCCAATTGAGTAACGCGGCTTGTACCGCTGCATCGGGTTTCATAGTAGGCTCAGCAAAGCCTGTGCCAACACCTTTCTTTAGCTGTTGTGATAGCTGTTTTGGATCAATGTTCTGCGCATCAAATTGATAATCTTTAGATACCCCGATCTGCTCACACCAACTGCAACATTTTTGATGATAATTAATTGATAAAGCTGGAGTATTTGCCATAAATGACATGATTGCTGAGTGTAACCTCATTGATACTGTTGCCTTAAAACTGGCAATGCGTTGTAATACTTTGAATGGGTTAGGATCGTAAGTAATGTGGGTCATAACTACATCACTTGAAACACGCGACATTATTTTTTGATGGATGCAAAAATCCCCAAATTGCGAATGATTATTAAAATCCAACAAAAAAATTGGCTCTTGGGTTTGTTGCCAAGTTTGTTCTATCGCAGTCACAGCCATGTCGATACGTTTTTGCTCATTTTCACTGTTCACCTTTCCAAAAGGATCTACGGCTTGCTGGCAAAAATTAAACATAATCCCATTACGTTCTATATCGACTAAACGGTTAGTTTGATGGCAGAGCAATAGTGGTGCGAGATCGAACGTTAACTTTACATTAGCATTAGGTGCGATAGTTTTAGCAATAACTAGACTTTCTGGATCTCTTATACCAGTGAAACTGCATTCGTTAAGAAACTTGGCGCAGGTTTTTTCTGCTTCAAGCGATTCAAATGGGCCAATACCCACACCCACAGCTCGGCTGGATTTTCGCCCTGCTAATTTAAGAAGATGACGCTTAAATTCTATATCTTTGCTGCTATGCAACACTGAACCACCACCAAATATTACTTTCTCACTTTGTAACGCATTCTTATAATGCGAAAATCGCTGATGACCGCGAAAACATGACTCAGGCATAGCTTGAATATCGCCAAATTCTTCGCATTTAATCAAACCAGCACTGCTGACTTTGTTATGGGTCGCACCCAGTAAATGGTGGCTGGCCCAACGTGTGGTATATAAAAGCGCATCATCACCGGTGTTCTGCATGCCATAATAACCTGTTAGGTAAGCATGATATTGTTTAAACATGTGATTCACCGTTTCGCAAATTTTTAAAGGTCAGGCCAAGCCAGAACAAAGCAGGCCAATAAAGATAGGCAAGAATTTCTAAGTTTTCAAAAAAACTGTAACAGGTGAACACAACTAAAAAACACATAGCAGCACATGCCTGCACATTGTGGGCCGAGAATACAAATAGGTAGATAAGGCTTAATAACATTGGAATTGCCAAAGCAAGTAACCCAACTAGTCCTTTAACAAAAAGCAAACCATACCAAGTATGGTGTGAGCCTATTGGCATAAATTCGACCAGTTTAGGTCCTGATTCAACCATGCCATGGCCCCATATTAGCGCTTCGTCACGCCAGCGTTGTAATGCCAAGTTTTCTAAGGCTGCACGTACTCTGGTTGATGCGGGGCGGGCTTCTTTAACTTGTTGAAAGGCATCCATCACCCCTTCGTAAATAGGTTCACCCAATAACAAAATAATCGGTAACAGAAAACCTAGACCAAGCAATAACCACGGGTTTTTCAACTGACGAGTAAACAAGAACAACGGTATTATCATAATGAAGATTGCCCAGCCTGCTCGTGACTGAGACAACAATGCCATCGTCACACAACCGGCTATCCCCCAATTTCTCCATAATATGTCTTTTTCTTGTAAGCAGAAAATCACAAAAATGCAGCTCAAAAATCCAGCAGCGGTTGCCCACGGTGCAAAAAACTGCCAGCGACCAGCTCCTGTCTCTGGGTTTAATCCGTATAAACTAACCATAAAGAAGTTATCACCTGCCCCACCCAAAATATGTAATGGAGAAATAAATAACTGCCCGGGTAAATTCGCCACATATAGGGCAATAGTTATTACACCAAAAATAGCGGTGTGTTTGCCTACAACACATACGGCTCTAATGAGACTTTCAGGCTTAAGATCCACCACTGCCCCTAATAAAGGAAACAAACCCAACAAGGCCCAACCTTTAGCCCAACCCACTGTGCTTTTTATGGTTTGAGAGGTGCCTAGTGACCAATCGGCGTGACCTACCCACAAGCTAATTAACATTACCAACATACCAAGCCCCCATAACCACACAATCATGGGCACTTGTTTGAAGCAATTTTCACCTTCAACAAAGGTCCGCAACACAACAAGACTTAGGACAGTCCAGCCTAATGCTGAGCCAGTAATGTATAACCCACCAATTGCATAAATCGGATAGGTAAATATTAGGGCCCAACAAATTAACTTTTCTTCAAAAGTACCTTGATGATGCGTCTGGGATTGCATAACACTGTCACTCCTGAAGTAATTAAGAAGAAGCACACCAAACCTGCCACTAAACCTAGTTCTGTTATAGGACTGTGGATTTCAGTAGGAAGGGAAGGTTGAGTTAATAGCTGTAAAACAGGGTAAGAAGCAAACACATCGGCTTTACCCGCTTCAAGTCTAGCTGCGGCCGAAGTAAATATTGCCTCAGCTAAATCGAACTCACGCTGTAAACGGTCTAATACTGCTGACTCGCGGGCATAAATTTTAAGTTGATCTTTTAGGTGTAATTCAGAACGTCGTAAATCGGCAATCTGTGCTTTGATACCCTGCCCTTTGGCTGATGCCTCTATCAAATCGGCAAACATTTGAGCGCGCTTTGGGTTCGCTTCTAAATCTAGGCTACTAAAAACAGTTGCCGCATGAGGTCCAGCGATGTTACTACTACGAACAAGTAGCGCTGAGCGAGCAGCTCGGTAACGTTGTAGCTCGGCAACTACTTTAGGGTGCCCTTCTCCCCAACGAGACTGATACTCAGACAAATGTGAGGTGCTAACGTCTAATTCTTTAAGTAATCCACGAAACTCTACGTCAGACTGTAAGATAAAAGCTTTGCCGGCTAAATCAGCCGAGACCCCTAAATTTTTGCCCAAGCCATAAACGTAGTCGCTTAAATTAGAGACGTCTGCGTGTAAGTAAAGTTGTTTTTCTTTGATGGTTTGTAAGCTGACAACCAACAGATTGAATTGGTCTTGCGACACCAAAGACGAACTCTCTTGAAACCGCAATATATTGGCACGAGCTTCATTTAATCTAATCCGATATTCTTTGAGAACACCTTGAATGCTCTCATCTCGATGTGAGACTTCATCTGCTCGTAATCGGTTTAGCTCTTCCTGCAAGCTATGATAAAGGGCCCATGCTTTTGCTTCAGCTTGTTTAGCACTGCTGCCTGTGATGCTTATGGCCAAAATAGAAGTTTGTTCTGTTAGGTTGATTTTTGGCTGACCAAATTCTTCAGATGATAACGATACACTCTTACTGGCTAGATTTAACACACCAATACTTAATAGCATTTCCTTGTAATTGACTCTTGGGTTAAATCCACCAGCCGAAAATGGAGCACTGGTTTGAGATACCACTTGACCAACATTATCGATAATTACGCTAGACGATGCGCCAGTGCCTGGTAAAACTAGTTCCAAGTCACTTTTATAAACAGGAGCCTTATTCAGATAAAGCATCACCATTGAGGCAACTAACGAATAACCACAAATACACAATACTAAATGTGGCCATTTTACCAGACGATAAAACTGTGACCTGAGTCGCTGATAACTTGTTGGGATGGCAACAGGATAATGCATGATAATTACCTAAAACAATAATGAAAATGGACTTAACACATCAACAATAGTGCGGGCGACATCGCGTAAATTGGTAATGTCCGAGTCGTAACAAGCAATAGCATCGTTGGGCATGACATAAGGGTTAATATCATCACGATTGGCCTGTCTCATTAATTGCTCGACAGAACGTTCGATTACTTGTGTTTGATTAGTGATAGGATGAATACTGGCCAAAATTACTTTACGCGAAGCATTAGTCCACTCCTTACCACCCACACAGTTGGCTGAAACTGCAGCTTGTAATAGTTTTGTACCATAGGGTAAATTAGTTGAATATCGCCCTACTCCCGCACTTGAATTATTTTCTGCAGAATCAATCAAATTAGACATAAAAACTCTTAAAAGCTTAGGTGTAATTTGGCTAGGTCTAACTAAATGGGCTTGAAAACATCCCGTGCTAGGTACAATCACCTGATCGCCATCGATAAGCGGGTAATCTTTGACTGGCAAGCCAGACAATATGCCCGATAAGTCGACTTCAATCTGCCATCCTTGGCGAATTAGGATAACTTGATCGAGCTTGGCATCGGGTCTCGCACCATAGGCTGTTCGAATGGCTTCTGATAAGAGTCTTTTATTACTGTAATCACCTGAAGCAACCACCCTTTGGTCTATTTTCTTATTATCACGTGCACTGTTTATCCTGACCCTACCCGCTTGAAATACCGCGCCAGTAACCGGTACTTCTATTGCTGCTAAGTGTAAAACCTTAATATGCACTGTGGCGGTAGCAGGACGAAATATGTTGGCTTTGATTAACGCAATTTCTACCCGTTCTGACAATTCTCTTGGCGACATACCAGATGCATAGATGGGTTCAAGAATGGGTAACGTGAGTAAACCTTGGTTGTCTAATACATAACTACCATTAAATCCCTCTCCGTACTCCATCATGATCTCAATCATATCTCCTGGGCTAAGTGGTAATGTGTTTCGTGCAGGGTTCATTTCTGAAGGTAATGGTGCTTGGCTTGGAGCAGAAGACAAAATAGGTTTATCAACACGATAGTTAAGCGACGCCGCAAAGTTTAAACGCTCATCACAAAGTAATTGTGTAGCAAATACCTTGCCCGGAGCACTCTGTTGAGTGAATAACTCGCCATTTGTGTTTTTAGCCCCATAAAAACTAGAAGAAGAGTTTTCGATTTTTTGCAAGCTATGCTGCTGAGCACAACCTATTAATAAACAAAGAACAAAAAAAATAAAAAAAGTACTCACCACTGTACTTATTTTAATGTTCTGCATTAAATTTAATAGAATGGCCTTCATCAAATACTCCATGACTAACCTCTAACTTTTATAACTGATGTACTTGACTTTGCAGTAACTAGGCCAAGGAACATGAAATCATAACCCACTGTTTTATATGATTTTATATTTTAATTTCAATTGAAATTTGCATTCTGCAAAGGTATTCGCATTTATTTTTGACTTGCTATATGCGAATTGCGAAAAAAATTGAGGAATAAAGCGAGGTAAATTTGCGATAAACATGCATATGCGGGTAATTTATTTATCGTCAATATTTTTATATTAGCAACTAATACGCTCCTTTAGCCCGAATGACACAAGGTAAGGTTACTAGTAATATTTTAATATCATGGCCGAAGCTTTGTTGTTGAAGATAACTATGGTCTAACGCGACTTGGGTATCAAAGTCGGTATCTGCCCTACCTGATACTTGCCATAAACCTGATAAGCCAGGCATACCATTAAGACGACATAGCGCTGAGATAGGGTATGCATTCACCTCAATAGCTAAGGCAGGTCGGGGGCCAATTAATGCCATGTCACCTTTGACAATGTTGATCAATTGTGGAAGTTCGTCGATAGAAAACTTACGAATAAATGCACCAACTACAGAAATACGTGGGTCATTTTTATATTTTTTACAAATACCATCACGATCACTACTAGTAGGGTCAGGTTCAGAATAACGAGGATCAGTTTTTAAATACATTGAACGAAATTTATACATTTTAAAGTGGCGCCCAAATTTACCGATCCGGTCTTGGCTAAAAAAACAACTACCACTACTTTCCATTCGAATAAATAGCATAGCCATAAGTAATAGGGGTGATAAAATTAATATGCCAATCACGGCTCCTAAACGTTGTATAAACATAGGAATACCGTTGTGTTTGCCGGTATTTTTTACTCGCAGGCTAGCAGTAAAGCCTTCGTTATTAGCAGCCATCTTTCTGGCATAAATATACTGATCGATAGTTGGACTTAAAATAATAGAATCAATCATGATTAAAATCCTCGACTTGCGCGATTCAAAACAAAGGTACGGATCAAAAATAATGGATTGCCAATCACGTAACGTTTAAATTTACTTTTTGGCTCTTGTATTAGTCTCCATACCCATTCCATACCCAATTCACGCATCCACATAGGTGCTCTTGAAATCTTTTTTGAGCAGAAATCAAACAATCCACCTACCGCTAATGCTGTGCGGCAGGTAAGTTTTGGAGCGTTGTCTTGTAACCACTCTTCTTGCACCGGCGAACCCATAGCTAAAAGTAAAATACCTGCATTAGACTGATTGATTCGATTTACAACCTTTGTCCCTTCACAACGGTCAAAATATCCATGTTCAGCCCCAGCGATACGCAAAGCCGGGTATTGCTGACAAAGGATTTTTGCAGTGGCGATTGCGACTCCAGGTATAGCCCCAAGAAAGTAGATTGAAATTCCTTGAGCCTGAGCGGCTTCGCATAAGAAAGGCAACATATCTGTGCCATTGACGTTATCTTTGATGTTAATACCGAGGGTTTTTGCGGCTAACCTTAAGCCAGAACCGTCTGCAAAACTGCGGTCAGCCTTGTTTAGGTTTACACCAAGCGCAGGATATTTGGCGCTTAAATTGACTGAGTTAACATTCACAAAACAGCCTACCTTGCAGCCCTTAACCTTTTTTTCGGTATTTATTAAGGACTTTTGTCCAGACATGACCCAGTCCACAGCATCATTCATAGTATCGTTGTTAATTTTCAACCCAAATAAATTAAAAGTCGCAGGGGTTGATAACTCAGACTTATTATTGCTGTATAACAATTTGGCTATCACAGCTTTTAATAATAGTGATAAATACCCTATTCGGTTGGCAGAAAATTGCTTTTCAAGTAACACCGTTTTCTCGATGCTGGCTAAACCACTAGCTTGATGCAAAGTAACTGCATCAAATAGACCGGCAGGAATAAAATAATAAGGCTGTAAACGTGTTGATTGCTGTTTACTCAATTCAATGTCAACCGGCATGCCACACAAACTAATACGTTTGTTCAATACAGCCCATAACATAGGTAACCCTCTAAACAGACCAGAGCTAAAGTACTGGTATTGCACAGGTCTACCAAGACAGTCTTGCTTACTAAAGTATTCAAAAACTGCTTTGCCTTTGACTAGAGATAAACCAATATTTAACACAAAAATTGGTAGGCTCGCTAATAATAAACAAGCGCTAATTGGGCGATTAAATTCTGCGCCTAAATAACGTTTTTGCTGGGTATCGACAACACGACTTCTTACATGAAGTACAAATGGTTTAGCTGACATATTGTTTTCCCTTCAATGTTGACTTTAATTTAGTTGACTTTAATTTAGTTGACATTAATTTACTAAGAGTGATTTATCTCTCTAAGATCCGGTCTCTTTAGGAGCCGTTTATTAGTCACACTGCGTATCTTGTGCCAACTTCAAAAACAATCTCAACGCCTTGTTAATAAAGGAATATTTTTTATGTATAGGGGTATATATGAATATTATTTTCATTTTAAAATGCAAATCGATAATCTTTTTTATTACGAGAATACGCTAAAAGAGAGTGAGGTTTGAGGACCTGATTTATTGGCAACCTAATGTGCTGAATAGCTTGGCCTCGTCGAATTTTGGTCGGCTAGTATTAGTCAAGCATGCACCCAAACGATGAGGTACTTATTTTGATTTACTTAAATACGGCTGAACTCAGAATAACGCTGCAACACTGATGCGGTTAGTTTAGTCAGTTTATCTTCATGAGAATATGATTGGCTTTTTGTCTTAATAAAGACATCACATTTGCTGAATAATTTAGTCAATCGAGCCAGAGTTTTATGACTTAGGTTGAGCCATAAGTTTGTGCGTAAAGGTCCAAAACTAAAATGCCGAATGTAGTCGTTTAACTCTAGGTCGTAAGTATTGTTCCAACTCCGGTTTAGGGTGCTCACAAATTGACAATCTTTAGTGTATTGAATTATATGACCATTCTCACCCCAACCAACATCGTTTTCAGCCAATATTGGTTGATGCCTAGCGGTTATAATAGTCTTAAACAATCGACGTACCTTGCTATGGTTTTTTATCAATATAACCCCTGAGTTGTATCGTCCACTGTAACTTTTTGCCAAATACAAGTATTTTTCAGGCAATAACACAGTGTTTATTTTGGGTGTATGTGTTTGAATAAATGCATCAGCGTCCACAAACAATACGTTATCGTAACCACTTTCTAAAGCTTCAACCATTAATGTTAATTTTAACCAACAACACTCCACCCCGATAGAGGTGGCATAAGGGCGAGTGACAACCTGATATGCATAATTGTGTCGGTATGCATAACGTTTATGTGACGCTATACAATCTTTATACAGCCATTGGTAACCGTTCAGTGCAATACTAAATACCAGTACGTTGTTTTTCATGACTTCACCACTTTGATACTAATTTCAGATGTTTTATGTGGTGACCCTGCAAGAAGTAATCCAATTTACGTTTTAACAAAACAGCTGAAATCAAAGTTATTCCAAGAAATCATCCATTCAATTAGGGATTTATTTTATGTTGCATTGAAAATGCCAATCAAAAAAATTGGTTTCCGACTATAAAACAATACGAATTTGGCGTTATAAACCTTGCAGCAAGCACCGCAAACTTTATATTAGAACATGCAAACACAGTTTAAATAACGAGTAAAATTACACCCTTAATTCACGAGGATATGTATTAAAAAAACTTGTTTGGCTTTTTTAACTTTGCCCCATAACATCCCTATACTTCAAAAGATAATGTGGCGGAAGTCATTATAATATTTAAAAATTCACCTAGAAACCAAGACGATAATATCTTTAATAATGCAGTACTAACTATCAAATCGATGACATAGAGTGCCAGAGAAAAAATGAACCTGACTAAAACATGTTTTGTTAATAACAATAAGACATACGGCGTATTTGACGTTCAAAAAAAAATTCCTGATGATTACTGTCGAACTCATATTAGCTATGTTCCTAGTCAAGATTGTTATGTCCTTTAGTTGACGAAAACAAGTGACATATCCTTGGAAACTAAGGTTTTAATTATTTACTTATAATAAAACACCTATGTGCAGTTTAATGAGATAACCCAGCAATCAGATTTATACTCGATATTTTTTCGAAGTAAGAGTGGCAATAGATGAATCAAAAAGTAATAAATTTATATTATGATTAGTTAAAATTAAAAGCGTGTAAAGTAGTGTCCTCCATTAGATGCCAATGTTAATAGTTACTGAAACTGTTGGAGATATTTCAACCATGGCTTGGAGCGTGTTTCTCGCGCTTCACTTGGACAACAAATCAATATAAATTTCGGACGCTTTATTAAGTCTGGTGTAAGCAATATCAACAAATAACCTGCTTTGGGATTTGTTCTTATAGTAAAAAATTGATGATATAAATAATGCCAGTGTAATTGAGCAATATATGAGGTGAAATAAACATTGCATGAATATTATTGAGTACTATTGTTTTTGTACCTCTGATGGTATGTGTGAATATGAAAAATAGACTTTTCTCCTAGTAGAGGATGTTTTTCAACAATATTTATATAGAGAGGATAAAAGCGACACGTTAAGGAGATATATAGTGAATGATGAATATACAATAACGAAATCAGCTATGACGGTGCTTTGCGTCGACGATGAATTAGATATTCTTCAATCAATGAAACGTTTATTACATAAAAAAAACTATCACTTGTTGTTAGCCACAAGTGGAGTGAAAGCATTAGAACTTTTGCAACACAACGATGTTCATCTCATCATTTCGGATATGAGAATGCCTAGCATGTCAGGATCAGATCTGTTCAAGAAGATAGCCATATCTTATCCCGACAGTTATCGTATTTTATTGACTGGATATGCAAATATGGAGTCGTCAATAAACGCTGTAAATAATGGAGAAATTCACCGATATTTGCAAAAACCGTGGGACAACGATGAGCTAATCAGTGCAATCGAAGAAGGGTTAAAAAAGTTTGATAGAAGCTAACTAAAACCTGTGTTTTGACAGAAGCTGGTAATTAGCCTGAAGACTAAATACTCACTGGAAAAGATAAGTTAAAAGTAGTACCTAAGCCTAATTGAGAATCAACAGAAATCTGCGCGTCATGTGCTTCAAGAACAACACGCGAAACAGAAAACCCTAAACCGATGCCAACTTGGGTAAGCCCAGTAGTGAAAAAAGGAGTGAATAACTTTTCAATAGTTTCTTCACCCATTCCACTTCCATTATATTTAATATGTATAGTCACTCTATGGTTGTCTTCGGTTTGCGATATGCTGAGTTTGCCATCTACTTTCATAGCGTTTGCTGCACTGATAAACAAGTTGACAAAGACCTGTTGAAGTTGCCCTAAATCACCCAAAACTAAGGGACATAAATCGGTCAGTTGATTGTCTACTTGATGTCCCGACTTAAATACGTTCCCAGTGATTTTCAATGCGTCATCAACACATTTATTGAGGGACATTTGAATCAGCTTGGGATTCAGGTCTTGAGAGAAACCACTTAAATTATCTAGAATAATCCTAATCCTATTTAAACCACCTATATTAGAGATTAATAAGTCTTTGGCATCCTCATCTATATATGTAAGGTCTATTTTTTCACATAGTGAAGTAAAAACCGTCAGATTCAAACTTTTATGAATTGCCAATTCATTTTTAAGTGAATCATGTAGTCTTTTATAATCTTTCAAATATTCTTTAAGTACGTTCATATTTGAAAGAATAAAGGCCACAGGGTTGTTAATCTCATGAGCAATGCCAGTGGCTAAATGACCTAGAGAAGCCATTCTCTCGGATTGGATGAGTAGACGCTTGGCATTTTCAAGGTTACTTACTGAATCTTGAAGTTGAACGTTACGTTTTAAGATACGTTCGTCTGATAACCTTCTTTTTATACCGCTAGTAATATGCTCCCTTGCTGTTGCCAGTATAGGAAATATTTCATCATCAACTAAATCCATTTTAATCAAAAAAGCTAGCCAGCCTACTTTACCGTCAGACAAGGTGAAATTCATATAAAGTACCCGACCGAACTGCTCTGAATACTGATAATCATCGTTGCAGACAGCAGAAACAAACCAAGAATCCAATACCTCAAGTTCACTAAGCGGTAAGCTGGTATTGACGAGTTTTTGAAGTTCATTCTGACTATGCCATCCATGCTCTTTACACCATGCCTCGTAATGCTTCTGGTCTAATCTGACACCATCTTGAGTCACAAAGTAGAATCCATATTGCGCAGCACAATACTGGCAAGTTAATTCAACTATGTTGCTGATCATCTCATTTAGCGGAAGCTCTGACGCAACCTCCATTGAAGCTTTACTCAGATATTCTAGTTCAGATTTTTTTTTTATAGAAAAAGCCAATGCACTTTTCAAAGACTGATTTGTTTCGTAAATCTCTAACGAATAACGCTCTAATTCATGTTCTGCCAAATTCCGTGTTTTCTTTTCTCTCTCGACCATGTGTTCAAGAACGGCAATGCGTTTATGAAGTTTCTCGACAGATTGGCTCTCACTAGTTAGAAGTTCAGATGTCTTAGACTCTATATTCTTGCTCAAACTTTCTCAACCTCTAGCGCACAACAACGACCGTTTTCATGTTCACATCCAATCTGGGAGACTTTTACTTTTTGACCAGCATGCCTGGCAGGGCTAGGCAAAATGTCTTCACATAAAAAACATAACTTACCTACAGACTGGTAATGGGATAGGATTTTTTTAGGCGTTCCAGACAAAAACATAGATTTAGGATGTAAGGTATCTGTATCCAGTTTATCCGCCTCAAGGTGGATAAAACTCTGAACCGTATGTGCAGACTCAAATACATCTGTAAAATTATGCACACCTGCAGGGGCAAAACTATAGAACTCTCTAAATACCCATTTTCCGGATACAAACTGTGCATCTTTTACATATATGTTTTTTTTATCTACCGCTTGGTAAATTAGGGTGAATAACTTTTGGTCATCATAAGTATCGAATGTAGTGTAAACCCCTCCACTTGGCAGTTCAGCTTCATTTAACAAATTATCCCAAAACTCATCTTCCCAAAGTTCGTTGATAAATTCATTAAAATTTACAAACACTATACCTTTCATAAAACGGTCTCTTATAACGGTTTTAATAAGTATTGGTTACTTTTTTGTATTTTCCAATTATTAATGTCATAAAAATTGAAGCTTTCATAATCTTTTTTAATCTGCACTAGACCTAGTATATAAAGCTGTGCGGCTCTATAAATTTTATAATCACTACTTCATTGGCAAAAAGAAAGTGTCGCGTTCTTGGATTCGTCAAACAGGTTTTTCATATTGCCATATTGGACGGGGTCATAAAAAAAACATAAAAGCTGACTCACAGCACTATAAAATTGATGGACTCGAATTATTCACATTAGGTTATTTTTACAGGGGATGGGGATAGCAACACTGGCACAATTTTTAATAATCAACATGGGGTTAATAATTTAAGATAAGGAAATAATTCCGACAAAGACTCGAAGTTATAAGTGCTTCTATAGCAGTTGAATATGCTGAACAATTTAACTGCAACATGTGATTTTCACCATGGCGCATTAATTACTGATTTAATGATTATCTGCTTAGGTAAAAACGTATTCAAAAAACTGCAACCGCTGCTTAAATACTAAAAGTGTTCGTTCTAAGCAGGATTTCCATACCATTGTTTGACAGCTAAAATTCAGGCAGTTATTCGAAAGGTATCAGGTAAACAATCTCCAAAACCAGCCTTTAGACAGTTCATCTTCGCAGGTTTTTAACTGAGTTGCATATCTTAAAGAGCGTGCATTTACCGTTTTAGCCACGGTTTTTAGCCACGGTTTTTTATGATGGCTGCCACGTTTATAACCACCCCAACCTTCGTGGTAATTAAGATACTGTAATTCAGCATTCCATTTTGATACACCATTTATTTTATTAGTTTTGTTAATAAACCAGCCCATAAAGTCCATGGCATCATGGAAATCTGTACGATCGGCCCACGAGTTGTCTGTCTCACGTTTGTAATCATCCCAAGTAGGAGTCTTGGCCTGTGAATAACCATAGGCACTACTGACACGCCCCCAAGGGATCAATCCAAAAAACAAGTAATCCTTAGGTGGACGGGCTTTCGCTTTGAAAGAGCTCTCCTGGTACATCATTGACATAGGTATATGAATAGGAACGCCCCACTTTTCTCTCATATCAGTTGCAGTTTCAAACCAATCTCGCTTTTCAATAAAAATATCGCAAATGTTACTAATATTTTTAGGCGGTGTGGCAGTACACGCTGCTAAAAATATGGTGCTGGCCGTAATCATTAAAATAATTTTTAAAAACTGACAGTTTTTTTTGAACTTTTTATCCATAACCTACTCTTAATTATTGTGTTCTAGTTATTATGTGTTTCTCTGATAATAGCTTTCAAGCCTGGTATCTATCAGGCTTTTTTTTGCCTTAGGTTAATCAGTTTTAGCAACCGAAAAATAACTACTTAGAAAGTCATCGAAAGAAATATTATCCTGTTGCTCAATGATACGCTGCTTGTTAATGGACAACTCGGCGTGTTCTGTCAATTCATCAGCATTCATAAATTGATAATCAGAATCTATTAATTGCTGTTTGTAGTCTTCTGCCAAAGCTAAGCCCAATGCCCCATTGTCACATTGTTGACTAATCAATCGTTGTAAAATTTTGGCTGACGGAGTCAGACTAGGTTCAAGTATTTTTTGTTTTTCCAGTTGTAATGCAGTCGAATAATGTGTGGTGTCATTCGCTTGGTCAAGAACCAAAGCTACTTCTTGCATATCAGAAAATAGCTGCAATGCCCAAGCAGATAGACCTATGGATTGTCGCTCATTTAAGAGCATTAACTCAGGGTCTCGCCCATGGTTCACTACCGCACTTAAATTAACTTCGGTTTCATCATACTGCTGTGCATTCATCAACTCACTTGGCTTAGTAACGCAATACAACAGGAATACATCTAGAAAATAAAACTGATTTTCCTCAATACCTATAGCACTAAACGGATTAACGTCTAAAGCCCGCACTTCTATGTAGCTAACGCCTCTTTTATCCAATGCCTCTGACGGTTTTTCTAACGAATAGGTTGGCTGTTTAGGTCTAATAGGTGAATAAAGTTCATTTTCAATCTGCAAAACGTTGGCATTTAACTGTTGATGCTCGCCTTGTTGCTTATCAGCATACTTTTGGTAATCCGAAGAAGGCTGGTTAATAGCGGCTCTCAATGATGCAATGTAGCTATCTATTTGGTTATAACAAATATTTAAACCCGATTGGGCGCTATTAGTATATCCCAAATCACTCATTCTAAGAGATGTGGCATAGGGTAAGTAAAAGGTGCCGACACCCAGTTTTTTAAAAGGCAGATTGGTTTTTTTACCTTTGATAAATGAGCTGCAAATAGCTGGAGAGGCTCCATACAGATAAGGTATTAGCCAACAAAAACGGCGGTAATTCCTGATCAACGCAAAATAGGCTGCAGAAATCGCATCTTTATCAGATTTTTTGTCGATCTTCTCTTCAGATGTTTTATTTAACCACTGTTGCCAGAACTCGTCAGGTAGAGAAAAATTAAAATGCACGCCCGAGATAGCTTGCATCATACTGCCGTAGCGGTTTTTTAAGCCTACTCGATAAAGCGTTTTCATTTGTCCTACGTTAGACGAACCATAATTAGCGATAGGGATCGCATCTTGATTTTCGATAAAGCAAGGCATGCTCATAGGCCATAGACGTTCATCACCTATATTCGAAACCGCAAATTTGTGCACATCATTTAACTGTCCGATAGTTTTTTTTACAGACACTTCAGGCGGCGTGATAAATTCCAATAAAGACTCAGAAAAATCGGTAGTGATAAACTCATGGGTCAGGGCTGACCCAAGTGCCAGTTGATGAGGGCTCTGTGTCGAACCACCGTCTGGTTCGATACGCAAAGTTTCACGTTCTATTCCATGACGTATACC
>OOFW01000015.1_pt1 | contig 21636 bp, 17 predicted proteins | sample 1670271 | NCBI WGS metagenome assembly OOFW01 (sample SAMEA98137918, study PRJEB22522) | marine metagenome | biome: marine biome; feature: marine water body; material: sea ice | place: Arctic Ocean | collected 07-Sep-2015 | depth 1.32 m
AGATATCCTAGTAGATCTAAAGCATAAATTTATTAACATTTTTACTGATCAAAAATGCTCAAAAAGTTATATTGTATGGATGTTACTAATAATATCTGTTTCATTTTTCAAGGCTTATTGTGAAAACCACACACCCAGAAAACTATAGAGCAAGTTTCTTACGAAGGATAGCTGCCATGGTATATGACGTACTAGTCGCTGTTGCCGTTGGCATGTGTGCCGCTATGGTTATGTTAGTAGCTATGTTGTTACTAGTAGAAAACGATGTACTGGACAATCAAGGTCATGAGCACTTTAGTGACTTAATACAACTCTCTTTCAGCTATCAGCTTATATTGCAAGTTTGGGTCGCATTATGGGTTGTGGGCTTTTTCCTTTGGTTTTGGCGTAATGGCGGTCAAACCATTGGTATGAGAGCTTGGCGTCTGCGCTTATTTAGCACTAACGATAGACCTTTTGGTTATAAACGAGCATTTTTACGTCTAGTTTTTTCATTTGGCGGGTTAGGGACTTTATTGGTGTTACTTGATTTCAAATCTAAACAATCTTTGCAAGATAGAATAGCGCACACTGAAATTTTAACGTTAACCAAAGAAGATAATCATCATGCAGCTTGGAAAGGACTTCAAGATTAACTTATATCGCGATGTTAATCTTCACTTACGCTGCAGCAAATACATAGAAAAGGTAGCAAACACTAAACTGGGCAAGGAAGCACCTAAGAAAGGCGGGAATTGATAAACTAAACTTAAAGCACCAAAAACTTCGTTGCTCACAAAAAAACCAAAACCTGTTAACACCCCTAATATTACTCGTGCGCCCATAGTAACGCTGCGTAGCGGACCAAAAATAAACGACAGTGCCATTAACAACATAACCCCAACAGATAGAGGCTGAAGGACTTTTCGCCACAGTGCTAGTTCGTAACGACTAGGATCTAAACTGTTATTATTGCGATAGTTAACATACTCAATTAAACCCCGAATTGACAAGGCCTCAGGTTTGACCGTTACAACGCCTAATTTGTCTGGAGTGAGTGTTGATAACCAGACTCCGCTTTCAAGTTGTTCATAACGTATTCTCTGGTCGCCTATAAATGTATATTTAACTTGCTCTAATTCCCAATTAGCTTCACTGTAATTCGCTTTTAAAGCACTGGTGATTTGTCTTAGTACTAGATTCTCATCGAACTCATACACGTTCACATTACGCAGGGTATTGGTGTCGACCACTTCACCGATGCTAACGAAGTTATCTCCATCTTTTGCCCACGTTATTCTGTCGGAAGCAAATAAGCTACCGCCAGAAATAGCTTGGGTACGAATTTCCTTGGCTTTTTTTTCTGTAATAGGAGCGACCCATTCACCTAAAGACATCACAAAAAGAACCATCAACAAGGCTGATTTCATTGCAGAAGTAATAATATTCCAACGACTTTGACCTGCTGCTTGCATCACAACCAACTCGCTGTTACTAGCCAAAATTCCCATACCTATTAAGCCACCGATCAATGTGGCCATGGGGAAAAACTGCTCTAATTCCCTGGGTAAGCTTAGCAAAATGTATACTGCAGCAACTGTCATATCATAACTGCCTCGCCCGACCTGTTTCATTTGCTCAATAAATTTAATTAAGGCGCTCAAACCTACCAGTACACTCAAACTAAGCGCAGTTGTCGCCAACAATGTCTTAGCAATGTATATATCCAGTATTTTAAACACGGGTATCCCCTTTTAATAGAGCGCGAAGTTTTACACCCAAAGGCCGCCCCTTTAGTAATAATATCGCTCCAATAGATAACAACACTGCATGCACCCACCATAACCCCAGTTGCGACGGTATGTTGCCATCTTCCAATGCTTTTCGACCCGCCATTAGCAACATAAAATAGCCCAGATATAGCATTAAAGCAGGAAACATCTTTCCGAAACGCCCTTGCCTAGGATCAGCCGTACTAAGGGGCACTGCAATCAGTACTAAAAAGGGCAACGATAAAGGAATAGCAATACGCCAATGCAGCTCTGCTAGAGCATCGACAGACGGGTCAGCGATAAGATCGGTGGTTGTATATGCACTTAATTTTCTACGTTTTCTTTCGGCTTGTTGTTCTGCAATTTGAATTTGATACTCTTCAAATTCTACGACTCGATAATCTTGTCGGCCCACTTCACCCTCATATTGTTTTCCTTGACTGAGTATCAGTTTTTGAGCGCCATTTGGTTGCTCTTCTATCCCGCCACTGTTGGCATATACAATACGTATGTTCTCAGAATCAGGGTCGCTGTCTCTTTGCGCTAAAAAGACCTTTCTTAAGGGGTTCTTGCCATTGTTGATATCATGTACGAATACCACGGCTTGCTGATTGGCAGTTTGTTGGAAACGTCCAGGGATCAAGCTTGTCAGACCACTTTGAGCGCCGACTTTTTCTTCTAGTTGATAAGTACTTTCGATAGATAAAGGCGTTAACCACATAGTCAAACCCGCTGTTAACAAAGACATGAACAAGCCCAGAATAAGCATCACACGAGTTATATACCATTCGCTGATACCACACGCTCGCATAACAGTCATTTCGCTATCTACGTACAAACGGCCATGTGCCAACATAATTCCCAAAAACAAACTAAGTGGTAACACGATTGACGCTAAAACCGGCACATGTAAAGCTAAAAAGCCCAAAACCAAACCAGCTGGTATTTCTCCCTCTGAGGCATCAGCCAGCACCTTAACAAATTTTTGCGTGATAAAAATAGCCATCAATAGCATAAAAATTGCCACTTGAGACTTCAAAGTTTCTTTCATTAAATAACGGAAAATGAGCACAACACATCCAAGGTAAAGTAGTATTTTTAGTGGCACTATGGAGAATTTTAAGTAAACTAGGCCTTTTCACAAGTTTAATTAATAAAGTGTGGGTATTTTAAGCATTCAGCCAAGATCTTATTTACAGATTTCTTCCGGCTAAAGTTAATCTTACAGTAATGTATCTGTATTACCCAATACCACCTTTCAATTATCCATTAAAAGGATTCATGGTTGCATTATTATTTACTATATGACGAGGATTCAAAGTGGAATTTAGCGTAAAAAGTGGCAGTCCTGAAAAACAACGAAGTGCCTGTATTGTTGTGGGTGTATTTGAGCCAAGGCGTCTAACATCTGTTGCCGAGCAGCTCGATATTATTAGTGAAGGGTATATTAGCAATCTGCTCAGAAAAGGTGACTTAGAAGGCCAAGCCGGTCAAATGTTACTCCTTCATCACGTACCTAATATTTTAAGTGAACGGGTATTGTTGGTTGGATGTGGCAAAGAACGTGAGCTAGACGAGCGCCAATACAAACAAATCATATCCAAAACTATCAAAACTCTTAATGAAACAGGTTCGATGGAGGCGGTCAGTTTCTTAACTGACTTACATGTTAAAGGCCGCGATACTTATTGGAAAGTTCGCCAAGCAGTAGAAGCTACACAGGATTCTCTTTACACTTTTTTACAGCTTAAAACGAAAAAAGGCGAATTACGCCGCCCCCTGCGAAAAATAGTTTTTAATGTACCTACGCGTCGTGAACTATCTATTGGCGAACGAGCACTCGAACATGGTCTAGCTGTAGCAAAGGGTGTTAAAACTGCAAAAGATGTGGCTAATATGCCACCAAATATTTGTAATCCAAAATATCTTCTTGAACAAGCAGAAGTTTTAGCTACCACTTACGACAATCTGCACGTTAGCTCAGTCAATGAGAAACAGATGGATGCTTTAGGTATGCATTCATATTTAGCTGTCGGTCGAGGCTCTGTGAATGAATCCATCATGACCATCATGGAACATAAAGGTGGTCCATCAGGTCAAGCGCCTGTAGTTTTAGTTGGTAAAGGATTAACATTCGACTCAGGTGGTATTTCTATCAAACCTGGTGAAGGCATGGATGAAATGAAATATGACATGGGTGGTGCAGCTAGTGTGCTAGGGGCGATGCACGCCATCAGTGCCCTCAACCTACCGATTAATATTGTAGGTATTTTAGCCGGTTGTGAAAACATGCCCGATGCCAACGCATACCGTCCAGGTGATATTTTAACCACTATGTCAGGCCAAACTGTTGAAGTACTGAATACTGATGCCGAAGGCCGTTTAGTATTATGTGATGCATTAACTTATGTTGAACGTTTTGATCCTGAATTAGTAGTAGATGTTGCTACATTAACGGGTGCGTGTGTAGTGGCTTTAGGTAAACATGCCAGTGCTGTATTTAGCAATCACAACCCCCTTGCTCATGAGCTGATTAACGCTTCTGAACAAAGCGGTGATAAGGCATGGCGATTACCATTATGGGATGAGTATCAAGATCAAATCGAAAGTCCTTTTGCCGATATGAGTAATCTCGGTGGCCGTCCTGCAGGCGCCATTACTGCGGCTTGTTTTTTGTCTCGTTTTACACGCAAATATAACTGGGCACATATGGATATTGCGGGCACGGCTTGGCTGGGTGGTAAAGATAAAGGTTCAACAGGTCGGCCTGTGCCTATGTTATCTCAGTTTTTAATTAACCGAGCTGGTATTGAAACAGAAGACTAACCCTTCCTTTTAGGAACTCCCTCGCATATGTCAAATGTAACGTTTTATCTGCTTGATGAAACAGACGACAGACACCAACAGCCAGCGCACTTTGCGCTGGCTTGTTTGTTGGCAACCCGCAGTTATCGACAAAAACAAAAATGCTTAGTCTTTTGCCAAGATCAAAAACAAGCTGAGCAATTTGATGAATTGTTATGGCAATTACCAAATGATGCTTTTGTTCCACATAATTTGACCGGAGAAGGTCCAGTGGGCGGAGCCCCAGTTGAGATATGCTGGCAAACACCCAGCCAATTTAATAGAGCCGTATTGATTAATCTGGCTGACGACATTCCCGATTTTCATCAACGATTTAGACAAGTTATTGATTTTGTGCCTGCAAAAGAGCAACTCAAACCTCAGGCCAGAGAAAGATATAAACAATATAGAGCGGCAAGGTGTCAATTAGATACCCTGCCCGCCTCAAGCATTAACGAGACATAGAACAATGGATAAGACATTTAATCCACAAAATATAGAACGCGATATATACCAAAAATGGGAAAACAGCGGACAATTTAAGCCTTCTGGAGAAGGCGAGCCATACAGCATTATGATACCACCGCCAAACGTGACGGGTAGCCTACATATGGGGCATGCGTTTCAACAAACGATTATGGATGCCTTAACCCGATATAAACGTATGTCAGGCAATAACACCCTGTGGCAAGTGGGTACTGACCACGCCGGTATTGCCACTCAAATGGTAGTAGAGCGCAAGTTAGCCTCAGAAAATGGCCCAACTCGCAAGGAATTAGGCCGCGAAGCTTTTATTGACAAAATTTGGGAATGGAAAGCCGAGTCAGGCAACACTATTACCAACCAAATGCGTCGCTTAGGTGCCTCAGTCGATTGGGAGCGTGAGCGTTTCACTATGGATAAAGGGCTTTCAAACGCAGTGAATGAGGTATTTGTGCGCCTGCATTCAGAAGACCTAATTTATCGCGGTAAACGACTCGTTAACTGGGATCCAAAATTACATACTGCCATATCAGATCTAGAGGTCGAAAATAAAGACAAAAAAGGTCATATGTGGCACTTCCGTTACCCTTTGGCTGACGGGGCCAAAACCACAGAAGGTAAAGATTATCTTGTGGTAGCAACAACCCGACCTGAAACCATGTTAGGTGATACAGGCGTAGCCGTTAATCCAGAAGACCCAAGATATAAAAACCTGATTGGCAAGTTTATTGATTTACCTTTAGTGAATCGACGAATACCGATTGTTGGCGATGAACATGCAGATATAGAAAAGGGCACAGGTTGTGTGAAAATCACTCCAGCTCATGATTTTAACGATTATGAGGTGGGTAAACGTCATAAGATGCCGATGATCAATATCCTGACTTTTTCTGGTGAAATTCGCCAGCAAGCTGAAATATTCGATACTAACGGTGAAGCAAGTGATGCTGTGAACTCAGCGTTACCTGAAGAATTTCAAAATTTAGACCGTTTTACCGCCCGAAAGGCCATCGTAGCTAAATTCGATGAAATAGGCTTACTAGATCAAATAAAAGATCATGATCTTACTGTGCCTTTTGGCGATAGAAGTGACGTGGTGATTGAACCAATGTTGACTGATCAATGGTATGTCCGGGCAGCTCCTTTAGCCAAAGTCGCAGCAGATGCCGTCACTAATGGCGAAATTGAGTTTGTACCTAAACAATATGAAAACATGTACTTTTCTTGGATGAACGATATACAGGACTGGTGTATTTCCCGTCAATTGTGGTGGGGTCATAGAATACCTGCTTGGTACGATGAAGAAGGTAATGTGTATGTGGGTCGCAGCGAAGAAGAAGCCCGTGCAGAGAATGGTTTAGCCGATAATATTATGCTGCGTCAAGATGACGATGTATTAGACACCTGGTTTTCTTCTGCGCTGTGGTCGTTTTCTACCTTAGGTTGGCCTGAAAATACTGAAGACTTAAAAACCTTCCATCCGACTGATGTGTTGGTCACAGGTTTCGATATCATTTTCTTTTGGGTGGCCAGAATGATCATGATGACAATGCACTTTGTTAAAGATGAAAATGACAAACCACAAGTGCCTTTCAAAACAGTGTATGTGACAGGTCTTATTCGTGACGATGATGGCAATAAAATGTCTAAATCCAAAGGCAACGTTATCGATCCATTGGATATGATTGACGGCATTTCCCTCGAAGATCTACTCGAAAAACGCACCGGCAATATGATGCAGCCGAAAATGGCTGAAAAAATTAAGAAACAAACCGCAAAGCAGTTTCCTAATGGCATTGAGTCTCATGGTACAGATGCATTACGTTTTACCCTTGCAGCACTAGCTTCTACCGGGCGCGATATCAATTGGGATATGAAACGCTTAGAAGGTTACAGAAATTTCTGTAACAAATTATGGAATGCCAGTAACTTTGTATTAATGAATACTCAAGAATATGACTGTGGATTTAACTCAGATTCCAGCATGACTTTCTCACTTGCAGACAAGTGGATCATGGGCCAATACCAAAGCACTATAAAAACTTATCGTGATGCTATGGATACCTATCGTTTTGATATTGCGGCACATACATTATACAAATTCACTTGGGATCAGTTTTGTGGTTGGTATATCGAATTAACTAAGCCTATCTTAATACAAGGAAGCGAAGAGCAACAGCGGGGTACTAGGCATACTCTAGTCACTGTCTTAGAGTCTTTGCTGCGATTAATGCATCCTATTATGCCGTTTATTACCGAGACTATTTGGCAAGATGTATCACCTCTTGCTAACTGTCACAGTGCCACCATTATGGATCAAGCTTACCCTGAATTTAATGCGGCTAAGGTCGACGCCATTGCGATGCAAGATTTGGAATGGGTCAAAGGTTTTGTATTAGCCATACGCTCCATTCGCGGTGAGATGGACATCCCGCCAAGCAAACTTTTACCAGTGTTGCTAAAAAATGTTTTGCCCGAGGATATTAGGCGGCTTGAAGAAAATGCGATGTTCTTAAACTCAATTGCTAAATTAGAGACCGTGACAGTATTAAATGAAGATGATAAAGCACCAGCTTGTGCTACATCTTTACTGGGCTCGCTAGAAATCATGATCCCCATGGCTGGCTTAATTGATAAAGATGCCGAATTAGCTAGAATTGCAAAAGCCTTGGATAAATTAGAAAAAGACTTTGCACGTACTCAAGGAAAACACGCTAACGAAAAGTTCGTCAGTAATGCACCTGACGCGGTGATTAATAAAGAAAAAGCTAAGCTAGCCGACTTTACTATGCAGATGGGTAAATTATATGGACAGCGCAGCAGCATTGAATCTTTATAGTATAAAGTTTTGATTAAAAAGGTGTCACCAGTAGTGGTGACACCCTTGGCCAACAAAAAATTTTACTTCACGAAATGGATAATTTTGAATGAGGAATCAAAAATTGGTAACAAGCTTTCGGTTTTTGATTGTTCTTCATTTATTTTTTATGAGTATGCCGACAATTGCCACCCTTTCAGATAAAAAACAACTGACCTTAGTGTTTGCCGGTAATATGCCCGATATAGGTATAAAAACTTATGTTACTTACTCTGATCTTGCAGGATTATTAGAAAAGCTGAGATCCGAAAACACTCCGAACATATTTACCTTTGCTGGGGGAAGTTTAGGGCCCAGCCCCTTGTCCAGTTTAGACCGGGGCTCACATATTATTGATATCCTCAATACCTTAGAGCCTGATTTAATGACGCTCACCAAACGAGAGTTTATCTATTTGGAAGATGAGCTAACTTTGCGATCTTATGAGGCGGCCTTCCCACTCGTCTGCAGCAACCTTTATGATCCAATGATTAATGGCAATCTTGAAGGCATTCTAACCAGCCTAATTGTCGAAAAAGATAACGTGAAGGTTGGTTTTATTTCGATTCTGGACGAAGAGGTGGTTGAAGAGTATTTGCTACAAAGAGTCAGTGTATTTGAACCTCGCCAAGTCATCCAACAGCAAATTGCTGCACTGAAACAAAAAGGCGCAGAGTTAGTGGTGCTAGTTTACGCCAAAGAAAGAGATTATTACCACACTCTCATATCTGAAAATCAAATTGATTTTGCTTTAAGGGTACATTACGAAGTGGAACAAAATGTACCTAACAAGGTCTACTCTATTACCAGTAAAGAACCATTAATATTACTTCGCATGAGTTGGCAAACTAACGGCCCATCGAAAAACCTGACGATTGATACCTCTAAAATTTATTACTCAAATCAGCCCGATAAACAAACAACTGCATTGCTGGTTGACGAGTATAACCAGAGGCTTAATAGTCTACTAAGTCAAAAAATTGGTTTTTTTGGTAGTGAATTACAAACATTTAAAAGCCTCGTTCGAACGCGAGAAATGCCATTTGGAAACTTTATTGCTGACGCATTGAAACACTATGCCAAAACAGATATTGGGTTAATCAATGGAGGAGTTATCCGTGGTGATAAAAGCTATACCAAGGGATCATTTATTACCCGAAGAGACATTGCCACTGAGTTACCTTTTAGGAGTCATGTCGCTGTTTTTTCTGTGACAGGAGAACAATTAAAAAAAGCACTAGAAAATAGCGTCAGTCAGGTCGAAATCGTTGAAGGAAGCTTTTTGCAAGTATCAGGTCTGTCTTTTACTTATTCCCTTGACAAGCCAGTCAATGAGAGAGTTAAAACAATTCATATCAATGGACGGGAAGTAGACCCTAAGAAAAAATATTCTGTCGCGACTTCTGATTATCTGGCAAACGGTGGAGATGGTTATAGTGTATTTCTCAATGCACGTCACCAAGATCAACACACACAGAAGTCGCCGGTACTGTCTGACATCGTTATTCGCATGATCCAACAGCAAAAAACGATTAACCCGCAAATTGAGTTCAGAATAAAGCAAGTAACTAAATGACTATTTTTAAAGAAAAAAAAGGCGCTCGCATCTCATTGGTAAAAGTATTTAGTATCGGTATAACTGGGATATTATTTATTTTTATTCTACTCAGTTATTTTACTTTTACACGCTTGCTTAGTTTTGAATCAACACTGACGGATATATCGGATAAGTCATTACCCAATCTAATACGGATAAGCCAACTCTATAGTCAAGCGGCTAGGTTATTAGAATCCACAGAACTTTTATCAAAATCCGCGTCAGGTGCGTCAAAACGCTTAGCTCAAAAACGTCTCAGTACTAACATTATTAATATTCGTAAGGCTGCAAATAATGCCTTCGTAAATGTGTTTTTAGACACACAGCTAGATACTATTGCCATCGAATTAGATGAATTCTCTGCTTTAATTGAAGACCGTGTGCAGACATTAGGGAATATTGAGTTATTAAGGGCCCAAATGTATAATATTAACGTTCAAGCCGTTAACATTAAAAAACAAAGCTCATCAGTTTGGGTATTAGGCTTTTCCCAGGTAATAATAAATGTGAGCAAGGCATTAAATGAGAAAAAACTGCAACGAGTAAGGTTTTTATTTAATCAATTAGAGAAGCAGCTTAACAAACTAAGTACTATTTCTGGTGAAGGCCAAGACAAGGCTATTAGGCGTCAATTAACTAACCAATTCAAAATATTACTATTTGATGAAAATGGAATGGAACTGTTAAAAATTAAATCTCTACGTTTAGAGGGTAGAGCCATAGGCCGAGAAAATTTAGTACACAACTTAATTGAAGATTACGTAGCACAACTTAGTTTGCTTACCAACGAAACAGAACAAAATATCACCTTACAAGTCGCCACCTCTGTTGTCGACATGAAAGAGCAAACCCAACTCATCAGGTTAATATTGATAGGTGGCGTTGTTTTTCTATTGATCATTGTGGTTTTATTCCAACAACGGATACTTAAAAGGATCAGTATTTTCAAACAGATAGTCCGTAACGAAACCCAAGAGTTTGATTATCAAACTATGTTAAATGGTAACGATGAAATTACTGATTTAGCTGAAGCTTTCAACGAGTTCACTCATACAATTGACATCCAAAAACAAAAGCTTGAGCAACTCTCTATGTTAGATGGGCTGACCGGTATTGCTAACCGAAGAGCTTTAGACATCCGCTTAAAACATGATATTGAAATCTCCACTAGGCAAAAATCAAGTGTTGCTATATTGCTCATGGATATAGATTGTTTCAAACAATATAACGATAATTATGGACACTCCGCTGGGGATCAATGTTTAAAGGACGTAGCTAAAATTATTGGAGACTCACTGCACCGAGATAGCGACTTCGTGGCTCGATATGGAGGCGAGGAATTTGTTTGCGTGCTGCCAAAAACAGATTCAGAGGGGGCTCAAATGATAGCAACACACCTCCTTGAACAATTTAAACACGCAGCGTTACCACATAAATACAGTAATGTCGCAGACTACGTGACCATGAGTATTGGTATTACGACTTCACAACCTACTGCTTTATTGACGCCGGAAGCAATCATTAAACAAGCCGACACTGCCTTGTATATTGCCAAAAAAGCAGGTAAAAACTCGTCTAGCCAATATTCCGCGGCTAAACCTTTGAATTAACTGACTCTTTCTTGGCAACACCTTTCAACATCAACAAATCAAACTCTTTATCAAACCAACGTTTCAACATGTTTTTCTCATAACGTAGTTGTTCATTTCTAAGAAAATGGCGACTGCGGTCGAAAAAAGCCATGTCTTTGAGCTTCACATCTGCCTGTTGCAACACCTGACCAAACTCATCTAGTAACTGATAACTGAAGTTCATTCTTGGTACATCAATAGTCTCAATAACCCGCACGTCGGATCCACTATTCCCAAAACCAACATAATTGGCAGGCCAAACTTGCCCTGCTAGGTCAAGGTCGGTTACAGTCATTAGCAATTTCTTCTTCTCAGGTAATGCCAATGCCAACTTATTCATATACTCATGGATATGCTTAAAAGTGGATTCTCTGAATCTTTTTCGCGAATCATTGCTAGGCATAATATCGCTGTATTTTTTAGGATTATCCCATTCAATTTCTACCTCTGCTTGAGCTAAAACCTGATTAGATAAACCTAATGTCAATGCAGAAATAATCAGTCTGGTTAATATTTTCATAATACGTACTCCAGGATAAGATATTCGTTATTATTGCTTCTTTACCTGAATATACACTGAATCTAATTCAAATAAGTGGCAACGGGTGTATTTATCTTTCATCAATAGTGAAAATTTGAAACAAAAAAGGTCAGTTTACACCGACCAAAGTTAACAACTCAGGTCAAGCCATCAAAAAAAATGTAATTAACTGGCAAAGTAATAACGGATTAAAAGGGCCCAAATATTGTAGCGCCTTCAGCCCAAGTGCTATGCCACACTTGATTACCGTGGATGTAATAAACGTTATTACCATGGATAACACTTCGGTCCTCCCTTGGATTGGCATAAGGTTGTTCACTCGTGTCAGGACTCACCTCACTCTTTTTGATTAGCTCTGGATTGCTAGATGTGGTGTCGACTTCAAATAAAATTAAACTATTAGAATTTGTCCAAAAATCTGAAAATTCATTGAGAGCTATATTCCAGCTTTCAATAGGTAAAGCAAATTGGTAACTGCCATCATTATTGAGCATAGACAATGTGCGGTAATCATATTCTACGGGCGTATAACTATTGGATTTAACAATACTATTAACTTCAATAGGGTTAGTTGGGTCAGACACATTAAACAAACTAATTTTCATACCTTCTTGAATCACAGGTTCATTAGCTGCCTCTCCATTTTCAGGAATGTTATTAACATTAACCTGCTGTCCCACTCCAATTAGATAACCATTATCTAAAGGGTGTAAATAACTAGAAAATCCAGGAATTTCTAGTGCGCCTAACACTTTTGGGGTGCGAGGATCGGCTAAGTCGATTACATAAAGCGGATCTATTGTTTCAAAGGTGACGATATATCCTCTGTCTCCCAGGAATCGAACCGCATAGATATCTTCACCGGGCTTACCTATAGGCTCTGGGAATGTGTCATTGGGTAACGTTGCCAAAATAGTCAACTCATTTCCTTGCTGGCTTAATATTGAAAGTTTATGTTCAGGCACAACTCCAGTGTAATCACTGGTTACTATCCGTAAATTATCATCTTGTTCACTTAAACGCAGATTAGGCGCTCCTCGCCAGCCAATAATGCCATCAGCCTTACCTGTTGCCTGATATGTCAAATTAGCGTCTAACGACACTTTATGTAAAACAGTTTGATTATCCACAGAAGAACTTAGATATAGGTTTGCATCAGACATATACAACATGTTTGCAACCGAGCTGATGCAGCTTGACTGAGTATCATTAGGATCAGTTAAGTTAATCCTGCTTATAGTCAAAAGATGCGCATACCCATCTTTATCAGTAGCTTGAGCTGGGATAACGCATTCTTCAGTGGAGTTTAAAGGGGTACCTTCATCGCCATTACGATATATTTTTGGCATGAGGTCTGCGTCAGGTGTATCTAATATGGTTAAATAGTTGGTCAGTAACTCTTCTTCTGAGCTGGCATTAGGATTAAGCCCCTCAATGTAAGCGGTGTAGCTGCTCACTAGATAAAGATCATTGCCTATCCGTCGACTCGATACCATCGCACCATCTATCTTGATATTGCTCACTGTTGAAGGTTGACTCGGTAAAGAAGTGTCGTATATATCTAAGGTCAGTTTTTGCTCATTTGGTGACCAAGGTTGTGGGGCAAAGGTGGTAATATCAATACTGTGAGTTGGGATATTGGTACTCAACACCGCTAACCTATTAACATGTTGATAAATACCTCCTATATACCAATCTTTATCCAACAGAGACAATTCTGCCACTAAATTTAACGAAAAATCATTTTGTCTTTCCAACACTCTCACCTTTGACCGATGAGTTGCTTCCTCGAACCATCCTAGGTTAGCCGCCAGATAAAGTATATTTCCATCATATTCTATGCGGTCTGCTTCATCGACCCCGGACTCTTGAGTATTCGTAGTAGAAAAATTGGCATTGACACTATCTTGACTCTCTGCTGGTGTAGATACCACCACTTTGTAGGAATTGGCGTAGTCGAATGCCGCCGAATAAATACCATTCTTAATAAAACGACTAACGCTCAATTGATCCGCTTTAACTAGCGGTCCATCAAATGAAGTAGCCGAATTAAGTTGCGGAGGTTCGGTGGGTCTGTCAATTATAGGCTCAGCAATAACTGAAGAAGTCCCATCTGAACAAGCTGCTAGTACAAAAATAGCCATTGAAATGATAACTATACTCAGTAGAGCACAATTATTGTTCTTTTGAGATTGAAACATAATTAAATACCGTTTAATTAAAATTGTGTAGTTACTCTAGTTAATTTGACGCATTATTAATGTGTCAAATTGGATCTATTTGTTAATAATTGTAACCCCGTCACAAGCACCACAAAAACTCTGCTAGGCTAAGTATATTGTCAATACGAGGATTTTTTTTTGTACATTGTGTTTTTCCGTTTGCTCATTATCTGGTCTTTGTTTGTTTCCAGCACAGTAAAAGCTTGTTCTGGGGATGAAACATGTATCGAGAAAAGTAGTTGGCAACTTGGTATAGCAATTGGCTTAGGCGTTAAAACCAATCCACTGGTGGATGGGAATGATATTCCTTTGGTGATAATGCCAGACATTGCGTGGTACGCAGAGAAAGCATACTTTGATAATGGCGAACTAGGGTATCAATGGCTAAGCCAAACCAGAGTTGCATTCGAAACCTTTTTGCAACTTGATCGAGAACGTATTTTTTTTAGTTTTTTGCATCCTGCTAATATCCTAGTTCCCATAGAAGGTTCTGTCACTGACTTGCCAGCCGAAGACATACTGAATGGTCAACGCAGCCTCTCTATTGACGAAATAGCAAACCGTAGATGGGCTATCAATGGCGGTATTCGAGCACACTATTTTTTATCTAATGGTGAATGGCAACTCACGTTTCAACAAGATATCAGCAATGTACACAAAGGTCAGCAGATAGGACTAGAATACAGTCATAGTTGGTTATGGCATGATTTTCGATTGGGGTTGCGTATAGGCACTGATTGGAAAAGTGCCCGCTTGATTGACTATTATTATGGCGTTTCACAAAGAGATACCGACCTTACAGAATTATATTTTAGTGGTAAATCTGGATGGCAAACTTACATGTCTTTCAATGCACAGAAACCGATTAATGAAAACTGGTCTTGGTTGGCAAATATAGGCTATACGAAGCTACCAGACTCAATAACAAACAGCCCACTGGTAGAACAAAATAATATTCGTAATATGTTCTTAGGTTTAGCGTATCGTTTTTAGCAGGCAATGTAATTGAGAATAATTGTATTAATTTGGAGTATCTTTTTTTGCAATAAGATAGCTGCTCAGACACCTGTGTGGACTATACAACCCAATATATGTGTTGCTCAACAGATCGGTGACGAGTGCAAACTGATTTTTATTATAGAGACACAAGATCTGCCTTCAGAGATACTCTGCCTTTTTCTTGACGGACAATTGTTAACTTGTTCGCCGCAGGCTTACTTGGGCAAAAAGACATCCATTTCCATTAAAAAAAATGCACTACTTGAATTAAAAAATAAGGCACAAAAAACCATACTTTCTAAACAATTGCTAATCAAATACCTTGAACCTTATGAACAACGCAGGAGAATTCGACCCCCATGGAGTCTTTTTTGATGAAAAAAGTTTTACTAGTCGAAGATGACGAACGCTTAAGTAGCCTAATTAGACAATATTTAACTGAACACCATTTTATAGTTCATCGTTTAACCAGTGGCGAAAACCTACTGCAACATATTCAAACTTCACCTCCTGACATATTATTGTTAGACGTTATGCTACCGGGTGACAATGGTTTTACCTTATGTAATAAAATCAGACCTTATTATCCCGGTCCTCTGTTATTTATGACAGCACGAAACGATGATTTCGATCAAATTTTTGGTTTAGAAATTGGAGCCGACGATTACATCATAAAACCCGTTGAACCAAGGGTCTTACTGGCTAGGATCAATGCATTGTTGCGTCGAAATAGGGATCGGATATCAGGGAGTAATTCACTTCAAAAATTACAATACGGGCAACTCATCATTGACCGTTCAACACGCTCGGCATGCCTAAAGGGTGAAGATGTACAATTAACCAGCCACGAATTTGATATGTTATGGAGATTAGCAGAAAACCCTTCAACCTTGATTGACCGAACCACTTTATATAGGGACGTCATTGGACGTGAATATGATGGATTGGATCGCAGTGCAGACGTGCGTATCTCCCGTTTACGTAAAAAACTACAAGACAATAGCCAACATCCTTTTAGGATAAAAACCATTTGGGGCAAAGGATTCTTTTTTGTCGCAGACGCGTGGGATGATTAATTTCTATGGCGCGCCTATTCTTAAGTCTGTATCTATTTATCGCTTTATCTTTAGTAGGTTTGAGCGCCGGCCTTGAACGTATATTTTTTACTCAGCCAGAAACCTCTTATGCTCAACTTTTAAGGCCCATATTCGAAGTGGCCAAACAACAAAATGTTGATATACATAGTTTTATTCAAAGCTCAGGAGGCACTCATAAAACACTTATTTTAGGTGATATTGCTTGGTCAGAAAGTGACTTAAATAAACTACACAGTGGGCAAGCAATTGTACTTAGGGACTCAAGTGTCTCAGAGCAAATTTACATTCTTGATAATAAAATGCAACTGCTAGAAATATCATTACCAATTAACAGACACAACTCTAAGAAATTTTTTTTATATAGCATCCTATTTTTTTTGTTGTTGGGTGGCGTTATAGCATTTTGGATTTGGCCATTATGGCGTGACCTATCAAACCTTGAAAAAACGGTTTCAAACGTCAAACCAGACGGCAGTATTGTGCCAAATAATATTAGTAAAACATCTTTGATTTATCCCATAGCAAAATCGCTGAACAATATGGGACGCCAAGTCACTCAACTTATGCAAAATCAGCGAGAACTGAGTGGTGCAGTGACCCACGAATTTCGTACCCCGCTTGCCAGATTAAAATTTGCCCTTGCTATGGAGCCCCCAGCGTTTAGCAATCCTTGGCTGGGTATGCAGCAGGACGTCAATGAGTTGGAAAATCTTGTACAAGAAATGCTTGATTACGCTAGCACAGACGCAAGAATACCCGAAATGAACTTAGCTGAAATTCCAATTAAACAATTGTGCCAACAATTAATTAAACGCTTGAAAGAAAGTCATCTGCCGGACTTAAACGTAAGAGTCTATGGTGATGACGCCCATGTATTAGCCGATGAACATTTTATCGAAAGAGCCATTGAAAATTTAATTTTAAACGGCAAACGTTATGCGAATAACTTACTAGAAATACATGTCATCAAGCAAAATAATATTATTCAGATATGCATAGAAGATGATGGTAAGGGCGTTTCTTATGAAATGCGTGAAAAAATATTTTCACCTTTTTTTCGTCCTGATGAAAGTCGAGATAGACAAAAAGGTGGAGCGGGTCTCGGTTTAGCTATCGTTAAAAAAATTGTCGATTGGCATCAAGGAGATTGTTATGTCACTGATGGTGAGTTAGGCGGAGCTAAATTTATCATTACCTTGCCCAATCCCTTTAGCTAAAATTTTTTAAGAATACTCTTTCGGCTGATTTTGCCACAAACCAAATTTAAATTGCGACCAAAAATAAAGGGGTTTTTATCCCCCGAATGACAATAATGTTGATTAAAATTTTTAAGTTCAGTTTTTGTGCTGGTAATTCTATGCAAATATGCGGTTTGCTGCCCGGTTAAATCTTGTACCTGTGCCAAAATTTCATTTCTTAGATTAGACAGTTGTTGATTATCCATAGTCAGAGATACGTTATTCATCCACTGTGACGTGGAAATTTTCATATCAGACAACCAAAATTGTACAAACGCACTTCGCAGTAACATTATCAATGCCAAAATTTCAAACGCAACTAAAACAAAACGCAACATACGATGTAACTCAAAACTCGTATAAAAATCAGATAAAATCTTACACTACGTGATAACGGGTAAGTAAAACATAGCCGATAGTTATGCATTCTGATAACAAGGAATAACAATAGGTGAGTTATATGTATTTATAAAAAAGCCTGTCCGAGATCAACTACGGCAGTTAACATGGTGATATACTCACCATCTATTAAATATTGTTTGACTTTCAGTGTTTGTGTTTTTGATATACCAAGGATATTTAATGAATGAGCGAATTCCAGTTAAAAATATCTCATCCGTAAAAGTACACCGCCCAGATAAAAACAAACATGATAATTCCTATACTCCTCGCAGCAGAATATACGTGCGATCAGTTTCTGGCATGTTAGAAAATTTCCGTAGATTTTTTGGATTATTCTTTTTAGGCGCTTTTGCACTATTACCATGGCTTCAGTTTAATGGCACTCAAGCAGTGTTGTTTGATTTTGGTGCACAACGTTTTAATATATTTGGCTTAACACTATGGCCACAGGATTTGACCTTATTAGCATGGATTTTAATAGTTGCCGCCTTTGCACTATTTTTTGTGACCACCTTTGCAGGTCGTGTTTGGTGTGGCTTTATGTGCCCACAAACTACTTGGACCTTTATTTATATTTGGTTTGAACAAAAAATTGAAGGCAGCCGACATAAAAGAATGAAATTAGATGAAAGAAAAATGGACTTTGACAAGTTATGGCGTAAAACCCTTAAGCATATTGCTTGGGTTGTAATTGCCTTACTGACCGCTTTAACTTTTGTTGGCTACTTCACACCAGTCAACCTATTATTTATAGAGTTTTTTTCCTTTTCAAGCAGTTTTTGGATAGTTTTCTGGGTGCTATTTTTTACAATTTGTACCTATGGAAACGCTGGGTGGATGCGGGAAATAATGTGTATTCACATATGCCCCTATGCCCGATTTCAATCTGCTATGTTTGATAAGGACACTTTTACTGTTGCATACAACGTTCAGCGAGGAGAGCAACGAGGACCCAGAAGTCGCAAAATCAGTCGCGAGGAAAATCAAACTAAAGGCTTAGGTGACTGTATTGATTGCAATCTATGTGTACAAGTTTGTCCAACGGGCATAGATATACGTAACGGTTTGCAATACGAATGTATAAATTGTGGTGCCTGCGTAGATGCCTGTAATGGGGTTATGGAAAAGATGAACTATCCCAAAGGTCTGATTAGTTTTACTTCAGAAACAGAATTAGCAGGCAATAAGACAAAAATATTTCGACCTAAATTAATCGGTTATGGGATTGTTTTATCGTTAATGTCGGGGTTATTGGTATTCGAAATTGCATCTAGGAAACCTTTAGAAATAGATATTATTAAAGACAGGGTTCCTATGTACCGGGAAACAGGGAATGGACTTATTGAGAATGTATTTACTTTGAAAATCTTGAATAAATCCCAGCTCTCACAGCGCTACCGTATATACGTTGATGACCTTGAGGGGCACATTTATATTGGTAAAGATGAAGTAATCGTTGCAGGTGGAGAAGTATTGAATATACCCTTAAGTATTGCTATTAACCCGAACAAATTAATCCAAGAATCTACTGAGTTTAGATTTAGAGTTGAATCAATCGATAATCAAAACGACCCCGTCAAGGTGCAAGAAATAAGTAAATTTTTGTATCCTGATTTGTGATTACTTTTAATTTTTCGGGGCTCACACCAAGCTTTCTTGATTATTTTAGAGCAGGTTGTTGATTTAACTTTACCGCTTTACGCCAGCAAAAATAGCAGTCGGCTATATGGCGGTTATCATCAAGGCAACATATTAGGGAGTGATGCTGCAACTTTTTTGATTTGGGTGACTGTAAAACCGGACCGACGATCCCAGACTTGTGGATGATGCTGCCAGGCGATAGGCAAAAGCAATTTATCCAAATGCATACCTTAGTTAGTGCTTAGTTAGTGCTTATGAATAATTTTGTGACTTTGATACCACTCAACTCTCATTAGTAGAACCAATTCGGGATCTGCGTATGGTTCACTATATGGTTTGGTTAGCAAAGCGCTGGCAGGACAGCGCATTCCCACATGAATTTCCTTAGTTCGCAAGTCGTAAATACTGGGACTAAAAAGACAATTATCTGTTCTTCAATAGCGCCCATTAACACTTTAAACAACTAAATCTTAATACTGTCTAAAAAGTAACATCAAATTGCCAACGTCACTCTACACATAATCGATACAAATACATTGAGAGTAGACGTTAATTAGGTTCTATCCGTTATTCTATACTTCCTGATAAGTCACTCGAGTTGCGGCCTTTTTTACCTATAATTTCAAATCATCACTTTAATTCACATCGCTTTACAAAGTCCTATCGGATTTTATTGACAGCTATGCTAATCTTCAATCAATTTTGAAATAGGCATGAAATGTTATGAAAAAAATATTGTTATTAATCAGTTTTGCTTTGTTACTACCGTTACAGGCCTTTGCCCAAGAAAAATGGAGTGAAGGTACTCATTATAATATTATTGCTGAACAAGCTACTGAAAAAAAGGAAGTATTGGAATTCTTTTCATTTTGGTGCCCGCACTGTTTTAAGTCTGAACCTTTAGTCACAGATATTAAAAGTAAACTTGCTGACGATGTTGAATTCAAAAAAGTGCACGTTAACTTTATGGGCTTTACCAGTGCAGCTATCCAAAACGAGGCAACTAAAGCGATGATGGTAGCCAGAGAATTAAAAAAAGGCGATGAACTTAATCAAGCAATATTTAGGTATATACACATATCTCGTTCATTAATAACAGGCGTTAAAGATTTAAAGAATATCTTTGTAGTCAATGGTGTTGAACCTGAAGAGTTTGACAAAATGATATCCAGTTTCGGTGTCAACAGTCAGCTACAGATGAACAATAAAACAATCGAAACTTATCGTAAATATGTCACGAGTGTTCCAAATTTCATCGTTAACGGTAAATATCAGGCTACTTTTACGCGTGATATGAACCAGGATGAAATGGTTGATATGATCATATTTTTATCAAATAAGAAATAGATTTTCAGGCTTCGTTAAGCTTGATAGTATTATCCTAAGGTCTTAGCCAGTTATTAATTAACTGGCTTTTTCATATTTATGTTCTAAAACCATCAATAACCACAAGAGAATTTGTTATGCGCAAGTCATTTTTAATCGTATTTTTACTTTTAACTTCATTTCATACCTTGGCACAATCAAAGTGGCAAGAAAACATACATTATAAAGTGATTGCCGAACAAGCAAGCGCTAAACCTAAAGTACAAGAAGTGTTTTCTTTCTGGTGTCCTGCATGTAATGCATTTGAAACTATAGTCCCGCAGATTAAGCGTGCCTTACCCTCGGATGTGCCCTTTGAAAAAGTGCATGTTAATTTTAATGGTAGTACCTCTAAAGACACTCAAAATAATGCAACAGCAGTGATGTTGTCAGCTGAAGCATTAAAAACTGATTTAGCATTCAAAAAGGCTTTATTCGCTACCATTCATCAAAAAAGAACAAGGATCACCAACAAAGCTGATATTTTGGCCGTTTATGCCAGCACAGGGGCAGATGTAGCTAAATTAGAGAAAATGATGACTAGTTTTGGTATTCGTAGTCAAGTTGCCAAAAACGACAAAATTGCGCAGACCGTCAGAAGTGTACCTACCGTAATTATCAACGAAAAATATCAAGCTATATTTACTCGCGATATGACTCCAGAGCAGTCTGTTGAACTCATCAGCTGGTTAGTTAAGCAAAAATAACGACAACTTTTAGCTAGCAGCTAGCTGCTAGCTAAAAGACGAAAGCGGTTCACCACACACAAGGATATTTTCTCACCTCCTTGCGTGTCATACGTTGCTAAGTGACTGTTATTCACCTTTTACTTTTGGTTCAAATCCTTTTGGTTCAAAATCTTTTTGCTCTTGTCTTTACAGCCACGCCTTTTTAGATACGATATGAGCTTATGTTGTTAAGACCTGTACCTTATACACATCTGACGCTGCCGACGATCACCTCTGTTT
>OOFW01000016.1_pt1 | contig 21007 bp, 18 predicted proteins | sample 1670271 | NCBI WGS metagenome assembly OOFW01 (sample SAMEA98137918, study PRJEB22522) | marine metagenome | biome: marine biome; feature: marine water body; material: sea ice | place: Arctic Ocean | collected 07-Sep-2015 | depth 1.32 m
GCATAACCAACATACATAGCGTTATCGCGGTTTTCTTTGGAAAGCTTTTCGGCATCATATTTTTCGTCTTGGGCGATAGTGACTAATTGGGCTGTGCCTGTTTTACCCGCAGATATATAATTGGCCCCTTTAAATGCTTGGCGTGCAGAGCCTTCTCTATTTACCGTGCCGTACATGGCATCTAACACAACATCCCAGTTGTGTTCGTCTTTTATGGCTATAGGGCGCCTTTCTTTTATAGCCTGTAATACAACTTTATCTTTAAGCATATTACCGCGGATAATTTGCGGAATAATCCGTCTACCTTTATTAACTAAATTAGTGATTGATTGAGTGAGTTGCACAGGTGTTGCAGTCCAGTAACTTTGTCCTATGCCAATATTGATGGTATCACCAATATACCAAGGGCGATTAAACAAGGCTTTGACAATGCCCCTACTTGGCATAATACCATCAGCTTCTTCATGCAAGTCGATACCGGTATAATCACCAAATCCAAATTCGTACATACTCTCGCTGATACGATCTATGCCCAATTTATATGCCATATCATAGAAATAAATATCACATGAAACTTCTATTGCCTTAGTCACATCCACCCAACCGTGACCCCATGGGTTATGGTCTCGCCATACACGTTCCACATTGTTTAACTGATATTTACCGACGTCATAAATTCGACTTTCAAGAGTAATAACTTCTGCTTCAAGCCCAGCTAATGCCAAAAGAGGTTTAATCGTTGAAGCTGGAGGATATTGCCCTTGGGTAGCACGGTTAAACAAAGGCCTGTCTGAAGTGAGTAATTTTTTATAATTTTTACTGCTGATACCATGCACAAAAAGATTAGGGTCGTAACTTGGGCTACTGTATAAAGCTAGTACTCCACCATCCTGAGGATCAATTGCAACGACAGAGCCTCGTTGGCCAGTGAAAGCTTTTTCTGCCTCCAGTTGTAAATTCATATCGATATTCAATACGATATCCTGACCTGGGGTTGGTGGGTTGAAGTCCAATATACGAATGATTCTGCCCTGATTATTTACCTCAACTTCTTGAAACCCAACTTCTCCGTGGAGCATATCTTCGTGATATTTTTCTATGCCTCTTTTACCCATATCATAAGTGGCTGCATAGTTTGCTTCAAATCCTGCTTCACTGAGTTTTTGTAAATCTTTCTTATTAATTTTGGCAACGTAACCGATAACATGGGTGAGTGCACTGCCATAAGGATAATATCGAGCGAGTCTAGCTTGGATAGATACACCGGGATACTTATGTTGTTTGGCAGAAAACAGCGCGACTTCTTTAGGTTTTAATCGGTTGATCAAGTTCACAGGTTTGAAGCGCCTAGTGCCTTTTAAGTCATCGTAAAAGTCACTAACATCTTCTTCGTCAATATTTAACAAGTGGCTTAGTTCGTTAATGGTTAATTTCAGATCTTCAATTTCTTCTGGGATGACTTGGAGAGTAAATACTGGACGGTTTTCTGCGAGTAATACGCCATTGCGGTCATAAATTAATCCACGATTAGGTGCTACAGGTAACACTTTTATTCGGTTACCGTCTGCCCGTGTTTGGTAATCTTCAAAGCGTGTTATTTGTAAATAATACAAGTTTGTCATTAACATACCTACCATTACAAATACCACCAACAGCCCAATAAAAATGCGCCTGGCAAAAAGGTTAGCTTCTGCTGAATGGTTTTTAATGAGTATACGCGGCGAAGGCAATTTTATTCTCTGTGGTAAGGATGGTTATTATTGATTGACCAAGCTCTGTAGAGGCTTTCAGCTACAATTATACGCACCAAAGGATGAGGTAATGTAAGACTCGACAATGACCACTTTTGTTCCGCAATATTTATACATTTAGGTGCTAAGCCTTCAGGGCCACCAATTAACAAACTGACATCTCGGCCATCCATTTGCCAGCTTTGCATGGTTTTAGCCAATTTCGCGGTGTTCCAAGGTGCGCCTGTTACTTCTAGGGTAACGACTCTATTGCCTTTGGGAATAGCAGCTAGGGTTAATTCACCTTCTTTTTGCAAGATACGTTTGATATCTGCATTTTTGCTACGTTTACCGGCAATTATTTCGGTAAGATGTAAAGGCATATCTGCAGGAAATCGTCTGCTATACTCTGAAAAACCCTGTTCAACCCAACCGGGCATTTTCATGCCCACTGCTATCATTTGAATACGCACTGGTTATTTTAGCCCCAGAGTTTTTCCAATTGATAGAAATCCCGAGCATCGTCTTGCATTACATGCAAAACTACATCGCCTAGGTCAACTAAAACCCAGTCACCGGTTTCACGCCCCTCAATACTTAGAGGTGCTGTACCAGCTTGCTTGGCTTCAACTACCACATTTTCGGCAATTGAAATAACATGGCGTTTAGAATTACCTGAGCAAATTAGCATGGTTTCGGTAACTGAAGATTTTTCAGCGACATCTAAATCAATAATGTCACGGCCTTTTAAGTCTTCGACTTTTTCTATTACAAAGGCTTTTAATTGTTGGTGATCCAAAGACTTTCCTCTTGGTTGAATTTTATAAGAATGAATTACCAAGTAGTTTAGCAGAAATCGGTACTTGGCTGATAGAGCTTATGCTGTTGAATATAATCTAATACCTTTAGTGGTAAAAAATCCTCAACCGATTGACCATTTTTTAATTGTTGCCTGATTTTAGTGGATGACACTGTCAAGGTTTGTGTATTGGCGACATAAATATATCCTGCGAGATTATTATGCAGGGTCTTTGGAGTAAAAGTTTGCCTTTTTTTTAGTAGTGTTTGCAGTTGTTGAGTTTGCAGTTGTAAAGAGTCATCGTAATTAGTTTTTAGGTTTGTTACTGATTCTCCTTTTCTTTCACAGACCACAAAATGGCAAAGGGAAAACAATGTTGGCCACTCGTGCCAAGTAAATAATTTTTGTAACGAGTCGGTGCCGATAAAAAAACACAGAGGGGTAGTGGGCATTGCTTCGCGTATTTCCTTCAAAGAGTCGATACTAAAAGTGGGCTTTCCTCGATTGATGTCCCTTGAATCAGGATAAAAAAGGGGATAGTCAGCACAAATTAGTTCTACCATTTTTAGCCTGTCTTCACTTGATGCGATTGCAGGATTTTTATGACTGGGAATGTAGCATGGCATTAAGGCGACTTTTTTGATATCAGCTTTATCTGCTGCTTCAAGCACTGGAAAAACATGCCCATTATGGATGGGGTCGAAGGTACCACCAAAAATACCTAGAGGAGGAGTAAGTTGCATAAAAGTTAGATGATCCCTAGTCTAAAATGCCGTAATCTAAAGGCACATTTTTAAGTGAATATGGAACAAATAACAAACATAAATGGCATAACTCCACATAAGGACGAACAACTTGCGATTGTTTGATGGCGTTATCAAACTCAGTTAATTTTTGTTGCAGCTCTTGCATATGCTCTAAAGATAAACGTTGTAGTGCTGATTGATATAAAGATTGCCGACTTTTCCATATCCGATGCTGATTCCAGTTAATCGTTTTACCTTGCTGACGAACAAATAATATCCCTTGTAAGGTTTGCCATTCTCGTGTCAAAGCCCAAACAATTATATTGGGTTCGACCCCTTCACTTTCTAAACGATAGAGCATTCTGACTGCTTTTTGAGCATCCCCGCTGAGCAAAACATCGACTAAATGAAACACAGTGAATCTGGACTGATCCACTACCGCTTGTTCAACCTGCTCAAAGCTTGGGTTGCCTTGCGGATACAGCAGCATTAGCTTTTGAATTTCTTGTTTAGCAGCGAGTAAATTGCCTTCACAATAATCAACCAACAACTGCGAAATTTCTTGAGATGGCTGCATGCCTGCCAAACGCATTTGGTTATTTAGCCATTGATATAAGGCATTGCCTTCAAGAGGATAACAGGGCACATAAATAGCGTGTTTATCTAATGCTTTAAACCATTTTGTGTTTTGTACATCTTTGCCAATCTTGCCGCCATGAACAACAATTAATACATCAGGATTGCCCTGTTGCGCTAAGGTACTTAATACTTTACTACCTTCGGTGCCAGGTTTCCCTGTAGGTAATTCTACTTCTATTATCTGTTTGCTAGAAAACAACGATAAGGTTTGTGTCGCTTCAAGCAAGGTATCCCAGCTAAATTGACCGTCTGCAACTAAAGACTGACGTTCGTCAAAACCTTGCGCTAAAGCAGCAACTCTAATCTGTTCAATACACTCTAGCTTTTGTTGTGGCTCATCACCAAAAATCAGATAAAAAGGTTTTAGCTCTGATGATGGCTCAAGATTAAAACGATTTGGATAAACCTGCATTAGCCACCTGTAGTCTGTTGCCAGTTACTATGGGAAATGGCAATTTGGCGGATAATACGATTGGCTGCTTCTCGGCGCATTTCGTCTTGGATCAAATCTAACTCTCGAGATTTAGCCAACACTGCATTGGGGTCTTCTTGGTATTCTCTCGTCACGTCGAACTCTATCTCTTGGGCGTCTTGCGCAGGAAATTGAAGCCGATATTTAATGGTATATACCAACTCATATTCTGCTACTTGGCCGGTTGAAAAAAGTGATAACAAACGCCTTTCAAGTTTGTCGGACGTTAAATAAACGATGGCATCTACTTGCTCATCGATTTGGCTAGCACTAGCCTTATTATCCCACACTTCGATATTAAACCCTTTTAGCTGTTTCCCTAATATTCTGTGCAGAGGCGCATTTTGTTGTGCTGCTAATAATTGCAGTTGCTGAATACTTGCAGGCAGACCGTAATCACCACGTAGCTTAAAGCCACATGCCATCATGGTTACAATGATGGTAAAGGTAAAAACCTTTAAGCTTATGTTTTTAAGCATTTTAATTCGCCACTATATTGAGAAGTCTGCCCGGTATATAGATGACTTTTCGGACGGTTTTGCCATCAATGTGTTGTTGCACATTCTGTTCTGCTAAACCTGTAATTTCGACCTGTTCTTTTGTAGCATCGGCAGCAATGGTAATTTTTGCTCGGACTTTACCATTGACTTGCACCACTACCAATTTTTCGTCTTCAATCATCGCATCAGCATCAGCCACAGGCCATGGTGCAGTTTCTACTTCATTATTATGGCCCAAATCTTTGTACATGACATGACAAATGTGTGGGGCTATAGGAGCAAGTAGCAATACTATTGCATCGATACCCTCTCGTAGCACAGCTAAATCTTGCTCAGACGTTTTTGACGCTTTTTGCAAGTGATTGAGCAATTCCATTGTGGCGGCAACTGCCGTATTGAATGTCTGGCGCCGACCAATATCATCACCGACTTTCTCAATTGTCTTATGTATTAAGCGTCTAAGATTTTTTTGAGGGCCAGATAAATTAGCTTTATCTAGCGCTGCAATTTCCCCGACTTCAACATGCTCTTGTACTAAATTCCAAAGGCGTTTTACAAACCTATGAGCACCTTCTACTCCTGAATCAATCCATTCTAGTGTTTGTTCAGGGGGCGCTGCAAACATAGTAAAGACTCGAATAGTATCAGCACCATATAAATTGATAACTTGCTGAGGATCAATGCCATTGTTTTTCGACTTAGACATTTTTATCATGCCGTGATGGATAACTTCCTGGCCGTCAGACTCCAATACAGATCTGATGATCCTGCCTTTATCGTCTTTTTCAGTGATCACATCAGCTGGGGAATACCAGACTTTTTTGCCAGTAGCATCTTCTCGATAAAATGAATCAGCTAATACCATACCTTGACATAATAAGCGTTTGTATGGCTCATCGGATTGCACCAAACCCTCGTCACGCAAAAGTTTGTGGAAAAAACGTGAGTACAACAAATGTAATATAGCGTGTTCAATTCCGCCCACATATTGGTCGACTGGCAACCAATAATTGGCCTGCGCTGGATCCAACATGACTTGATCATTCTGCGCACTGCAATAACGTGCGTAGTACCATGATGATTCCATAAAAGTATCAAAGGTATCGGTTTCTCTTAACGCTGGTTGACCGTTATATTGAGTTTTAGCCCATTCAGGATCTGCTTTAATTGGAGAAATAACTCCATTCATATGCACATCTTCAGGTAGTTCAACGGGTAATTGGTCACAAGGTACTGGTACGGACTCACCATTTTCTAGATTCAACATTGGAATAGGGGTTCCCCAATAACGTTGGCGTGACACGCCCCAATCTCGCAAACGGTAATTAATTTTCTTTTTACCCTTATTTTGATCCATAAGAGTTTGTGCAATTTTGTCAAAGGCTTGTTCTGAGGTGAGGCCATCGTATTCGCCAGAATTTACTAATACCCCTTTTCCTGTAAAAGCCTCCTGGCCTAAATTACATTCAACAGTGCTTTGTGTATCACCTTGAATAACTTGTTTTATTTCAAGACAGTATTTAGTGGCAAATTCCCAGTCACGTTGATCGTGTCCAGGTACTGCCATTACAGCACCGGAGCCATAACTCATTAGCACAAAGTTTGCTACCCAGACAGGCACCTCGTCTCCGGTTAGGGGGTGAATAGCGAAATATCCTGTGGCACAGCCTTTCTTTTCCATGGTGGCCATCTCCGCTTCGGCCACTTTGGTGTTTTTGCATTCTTCAATAAAGGAAGCTAAATCACTATTGGTTTTTGCAGCTTCTAAAGCAATGGGATGTTGCGCTGCAACGGCAACATAAGTCACGCCTAATAACGTATCTGGACGAGTGGTATACACATCAAAACTTTCTACGTTAGCTACTGTTTGTTCAAGGGCAAAAGTAATATCAACCCCTTCTGAACGACCAATCCAGTTTTTCTGCATGGCTCGTACTTGTTCTGGCCATTCTTCTAATTGTTCTAAATCGTTGACTAACTCTTCTGCGTAGTCGGTGATTTTAAGAAACCACTGGGGGATCTCTTTTTGTTCAACTAATGCGCCTGATCGCCAACCACGACCATCAATAACCTGTTCATTAGCAAGAACCGTATGGTCAACAGGATCCCAGTTAACAGTGGCGTTCTTTTTATAGACTAAACCTTTCTCAAATAAGCGGGTGAAAAACCATTGTTCCCAGCGGTAATAATCCTTCTTACAGGTGGCTATTTCGCGATCCCAATCGTATCCAAAACCCAATGTTTTTAATTGGGTTTTCATATACTCAATATTTGAATAAGTCCAGTTGGCCGGAGCAGTATTATTGTCGATGGCTGCGTTTTCAGCAGGTAAACCAAAAGCATCCCAACCCATTGGTTGCAGTACATTTTTACCTAACATTCTTTGATAACGGCTAATGACATCGCCAATGGTATAATTACGAACATGACCCATATGCAAACGGCCACTAGGATAAGGGAACATAGAAAGGCAATAAAACTTTTCTTTATCAGCGTCTTCGGTTGCTTTAAATGTTTGCTGGGTTTCCCAATAGGCTTGAACCTCTTTTTCGATTTCTTGAGGTTGATACTGTTTTTCGGCCATTAAAAAAGATTTCCGTAACTAGGGTTGTTCAAGGCCAGTATGACCTTAAAGATTTTAAAAAGTCGGATTGTAAGAGTACCTTAGCCTGCGCAGGTGCGACAATAGATGAAAGTGTTTTTGTCACTGATAAATCGGTGATTTTTCAGATAACGACTAAAATTCAACCCGTTCCCAAGTATACACAACACTTCTAGCCTCAATGACAATAAGTTCAGATTCAAATAATACTAATCCTAAAGTATTATTTGTATTATTTGTATTATTTTTAGATTTTAGATTTTAGATTTTTCAATCAAGCCTGCTATTGTATGGTTCTTGTCGATAATATTTTCGCTAGAGGTGGCAACAGGCGATGCCTTTTATTTACCATAAATGGTTGGTATGACTTTAAGATGCCAATTTTTTGGCTGTAGATTACGCCCACTATTAAAAGATGATGATTAATAAATTACTGATCCCAGTTAATGTATTTAGGAAGAGATGCCACTGGACCTATTTGTAGAACCCAATTGTATAAAAATCACAGGGAACAAAAATTTTTTAATGTTAATTGCCAGTACGGATAATACCTACCAATTTGAAGAGTGATGTAAGTGACGATTATTATATCCAAGTGGGAAGGGAAACTTCGAATGTATCCGCAGTAGTATCCCTATTTTTTTAGCAATGCTAATGCTGAAATATTGAGCACGGCATAAGTATATTTACAGAATTTTTAGCCAGTAAGAACGTAATTGTTACACCGAAAAAATTCAAAATGCACAATACTGATAAGGGGGTTAGTGCCAAGTACTCTAATTCGCCAAGTGTAAACACCCTATTTGTGCAAACAATGTATTCATTCATTTCAAATTCGTACACAAAACGTACGCTTATTTCAATACTTTACTTATGTATTTGACAGCTTACGGATTACAGGTTTCACTACTGAACAAATTTCACAATTAATGTTCATATAATTTCTAACATGCAAAGCAAATATGTCCTTCACCTGCAGCAGTTGACTGCAAAACCCAGTAGACGATTGATTAATCAAGCGTTAAAAGATCAACAGGCATTAAATTCTACTTTCATTGGCCAAGATAGGGCGCGCGATGCTTTATCTTTTGGTTTGGGTATTGATGCGCGTGGATATAATCTTTATGTCATGGGCGAACAAGCTACAGGGCGATTTACTTTAGTACACGAATTTATTGATAAATATGTGAGTAAAACTTTCACACCTGATGATTGGTGCTATATCAACAATTTTGAAGATGAGCGTGAACCAATCTCATTAAAGCTACCAGCAGGTGAAGGTAAAAAACTGGTCAAAGACATGGAAAACCTAGTAGACGAATTATTAGATACCTTTCCTGCAGCATATGACAATCCTGGCTATCAACGCAAAAAAACAGCGATCACCCGTGAATTTGATCAAGGGTATGACAAAGCGATTGATGAAGTTGAACAACAAGCGCAACTGCAAAGTGTGGCCTTGTTTGAAGATGGCGGTACGATCACCTTTTCGCCTATTATGGATGGTAAGCCTATTACCGATGCCGAGTTTGCTAAAGTGTCGGACCCAGAAAGACAACATTATTACCAACTCATTGACGAGCTCGAAGACAAACTAGGCGAAGCATTAATTGAGTTACCCAAATGGAAACGAGCTACTGCTGAAAAACTTAGAGCATTAAAAAAACAGACAGCAGAGCAGGGGATCAGACCCTTGCTAAAAGATTTAGAACATAAGTACTCCTCTGACTTGGCCATCTTAAAGTTTTTTCGTCAGCTTAAACCGCACTTAGTAGAAACAGTTGTTGAAATATTAGCTGATGATAAAAAAGAAGACAAACACGATGAATACGACAAACGTTCTATTTTAGAAGAGCAATACCTGCCTAATATTCTAGTTTCACATGATTTAAACAGTGGTTCTCCTGTGATTTATGAGCCCAACCCAACTCACCAAAACTTATTTGGTAGAGTCGAATATACTAATATTCAAGGTTCGGTTTTTACTAATTATCGTATGATCCGCCCTGGTGCAATGCACAAAGCTAATGGCGGGTATTTACTGTTAGACGTAGACAAGCTTATCGATCAACCTTATGCATGGGAAACACTGAAACTAGTACTTAAGTTTGGCTCGCTTAAAATGGACTTGCCGCAACATGATGTGGGAATGGTGAATTCCATTACGCTCAACCCACAGCAAATACCGGTAGATGTCAAAGTGGTTTTGTTAGGTTCCCGTGAATTGTATTATACCTTGCAAGATTATGATGACGAGTTTTATGAACTTTTTAGAGTCTTAGTAGATTTTGACCACGAGATCCCGCTTGATAAAAAAAACTTATTTGATTTTGTGGGTCGAGTGAGAGTGCAGGTAAAAGACCTAGGTTTACAGGGTATCTCGGCCAAAGCGATGTATCGATTGGTAGAGTACAGTTTACGTTTGGCAGAACATCAACAACGCTTATCAGCCCGCTTTTCTGACGTTATCGAATTATTACACGAAGCTAAATATTTTTGTGCACAGCAACCAAGCCAAGAATTGGATGTCACCCATATTGAAAGAGCCCTAGGGGCAAAAACGCATCGTACTGGGCGTGTTAGTGAAGCAGTATTAGACGATATCAAACAAGGCCAAATTTTGATTGCGACCCAAGGTGTCGACGTAGGTAAAGTGAATGGTTTAACGGTACTAGAAATCGGTGATAGCATGTTTGGTACACCGGCACGTATCACCTCGACAGTTTACGTTGGCGCAAATGGTGTAGTAGATATTGAGCGAGAAGTTGAACTTGGTCAACCCAGTCACTCTAAGGGTGTGATGCTGTTAACGGGATATTTAGGTCATAAATATGCACAGTTATTTCCATTAACCCTATCAGCTAACATTGCTATTGAGCAGTCTTATGGACATATAGACGGTGATAGTGCTTCGTTGGCAGAATTAGTCGCGCTAATTTCAGCCTTAACCAAATTGCCCATTCGTCAAGATTTAGCCATTACGGGCTCAATAAATCAGTACGGTCAAGTGCAGTCTGTGGGCGGCGTGAATGAAAAAATTGAAGGTTTTTTTAAACTTTGTCAACATCGGGGGTTAACAGGTACTCAAGGGGTGATAATACCTAAATCTAATCAGGTAAATTTGATGCTTGATAAAGAGTTGTTGGCGGCCGTCAAAGCAGAGAAATTTTATGTCTGTGTAGTAGAAACTGTTGATGATGCGTTGGAATTGTTAATGGACAAAGACGCGGGTGCACTGAACACAAAGGGTCGTTACCCAAAAGGTTCGGTTAATTATATTGCGGTGTCTAGTTTGCTTAATATTGCCAATATAGTGGCAGGTGCAGATGATGATTAGGTCGCTTTCAGTAGTCTGAATGTTTAGTACTTAAACACTCAACAGGTTTACTTTATTCTGTTAGGATCTTGCCATTAATTTTTTATTTTATAAGATCACACTATGAAAATCTCAAAAGGCACAGTAGTTCAATTTCATTACCGGATTAAAGATCTAGACGGTAAAGAGATAGAGTCTAACTTCGACGCTCAAGCCGTTGCTTACCTCCATGGTTATAACAACATGATGCCAGGTATCGAAAAATCTTTAGAATCAATGTCAAAGGGTGATTTGCTTGAAGTAGAATTAGAAGCCACAGAAACATACGGTGAGATCCAAGCCGACAGTGAGCAACGTATATCGGTTAAACATCTGCAAGGCTCAGAAAAACAGAGCTCAGAAAAAAAACCAAAGTGGAAAGCCGGAATGACAGTTGTCGTCAACTCTGAACAAGGTCAGCGCGAAGTCACTATTCTAAAAGTGGGAAAGTTTATGGTCACCATCGATACTAACCATCCTTTGGCGGGTAAAACCTTACAATTTGAACTTCAAGTTGAAGATGTGCGTGCAGCAACCGATGAAGAAACCGAACATGGTCATGCCCATGGTGTGGGTGGACATCATCACTAGAAAATTTAAATGGACTACCTATAGTCAACCGTACCTATGAATTAAAAGCAAAAGCATTTGTTTGATAGTTAAATACTTGATTACGCCCTAAATCTTTAGACTGATATAGGGCTCTATCAGCCCCAGCAAATAACTGAGTAAATTCATAACCACAAACGGATGAATCAGAAATACCAAAGCTTGCCGTTATTGTAAACTGATGATTCGATGCTGAAGTGTCGACTTTTTCAATTGCTTTACGGCATTTTTCAGCTATATGTGCGGCTAAATGATTACCACAACCTGCTAATAAAATACCAAACTCTTCACCGCCTAAACGACCAATAATATCATTTTTACGACAGGCTGCTTTTGCAGCATTGACGGCCATCTTAAGGGCTTCATCACCTACTAGATGACCGTAATTATCATTAATTTTCTTAAAATGATCTAAATCAAAAATCATAAAACTAACAGGTTGATTAGTTTTTTTACAAAGTTCAATCGCTGAAGAAGCTAACTTCGCAAAATGATGACGATTGGCAATACCGGTTAATTCATCGGTCTGGGCAAAGTAACGCATTTTAAGATAAATTTTTCTGTTTTTATAAGTCCATAATACAAACACAAATAAGGCCATAGTTAATAGAGCTAAAGCCAAAAGTCTGTTCTGAGCGGATTCATTGTCAAGCAACGATTGGGTTCTCAATAAGGTATTTTCTTTATCTAATAAGGATATTTGGGTGTCTTTTTCGATAACCGTAAGTTTGGCTTTTTGAATGGCGAGTAATTTTGCATTATTTTGGTCTAGTTCAATTTTACTCGCTTCAGAATATTGTTTGTAGTAATAAAAAGCTTGTTTATATTGCTGGTGATGTTCATTAACCTCTGCGAGTACTTTATAAGCAGTGGTAAGAGAGGGCTGATATTGATGTTGCTCTTCACTATCAATAAGTATCTGAGCATAGCTTTCTGCCTTAGGATAATTCATTAAAGCTAAATGGCTTTTTGCTAATAAGCCATAAAAGCCAGCAATTAGTGCTTGGTATTTAATAGCTTTAACATCTGAAATGTTGGACTCAAGCAATTCGACTGCTTTTTGGGGGGAGTTTAATGCTAGGTGGTATTCGGCAAAGTAACCATTAATTCCTTTTATGAGTATGTTTTCATTTGCTTTTGTACACAGATTTATAGCTTTTTCGAAGTCTGCAGTATTTATATTACCGATAGATGATTTAATTTGACTATTGAGAAGCTCAGTTGAGGCTAGACAGCGCAATCGAGGAGAAATATTGGTATTTAATAAATCGTTAGCCATTTTTTTTGCTAAGGAATATTCGCCAATATTATTGTAAAAATCCAGAACAGATAACTTTGTATTCTCAACATCGATTTTAGTAGGGTCTAATTTTTTTTCAAGAAATTCATTTAAAATACTGACTGTTTGTAATGCATTTAGCCAATCATTTGAGTTTGCATATATGGTTAATAAAGTACCCGTAACTCTTGCTTGAATAATTATGCTTTTGCTGCTTTTAGCTAAATGATTTAATGAAACATTTGCTTTTTTTACTTTGCCATTTACGAATAAGTTTAAGGCTCTTAAATACTCATACAACTCTTTTTCGTTATCTTTAAGCTGGGTTTCATCTATATTACTGAGTAAAATGCGTGATTGTTCAGGGTTTGAAGTTCTTAACTCGTCAGCTTCAACTAATTGCGCAGTATAAGGCTCGTCTGCGATCGAATCACTTACGTGGATAATAATGAGTAGTAGAAGAAGTAGTAATCTTAAAATATTCATTTATCTAAGCCTGTTTGAATATATTTGATTATACGTTTTTTTCTTTCCCAGGCTCATCATCTTCTTCTGATTCATCCTCGTCTGGAGCGACAATGATTTCTATTGCATTAAAAGTTTGAGCTTTCTGGATAATGTCTTCAAGGGCTTTCTTGTCCTTCATACTCAAAAGGCCCCAGTCAAATAATGCATCAGCGCCTAGTTTTTCAAGTAATGTAATAGCGGTCATAATTGTTCCTTTTTTGTTCGCTCAAAAGTGCTTTTATTTATCAGCTACTCCTCGTCTTCTCCTTCATCTGGGACTTAAATATTTTCTATTGCATTAAACGTTTTGGCTTTTTGAATGATATCTTCAAGCGTCTTTTTGTCCTCTTCAGCCAACAGGCTTGGGTCAAATGATGCATCAGCGCCTAGTTTTTCAAGTAATTTAATCGCAGTCATAATGGTTCCTTATTTATTCTGTTAAAAGTGATTTTGTTTACAAATTAATCGGCGTTTTTGTCGAGCAAGGCTAGTCTATCTATTATTAACTGGTTTTTCTGTAATTTTTGACTTGGGGGTATCAGCATCGTAGTGACAAGGGATAATTCTGCATCCACAAAGTCACCTAAAGTGATCCAGTCAATTCTGGGTGGTTTCATGGCAACGGTAGGGCATTCGTATAAAGCCACCTTATGCTCACTGGGATAATATTCATTGAGTAATTCAACTAAAATCCGCAGATAAGCTTTACCAGTACTTAATTTCGCCGCAGACTTATCGCCGGCTATGCCTACCTGCCATAAAATCAAATAAGCACTAGGGTCGACTTTGCGCTGATAAAACATAAACTGACTTGCTTCGAAGTGTTGACTGCCTACTTTTCCTGGGTCTATACCTAAATCGGCGTATAAACAATCTTCAGCTGAAATGCCAGGCACCATGTGAGCGGCGTAGCCTTCTTTTTTGGCTATTTTAATTACCTTATGAGCAGGCAATACAAATACACCGGGATGTCCATAAAACGCACCAACTACTTTCTTTCCAGCCCGCACCTCAGTCATCATAGCATGGACCATTTCTTTGTATGTGGTGCGTCTGTCCTTACCTTCAGCGTAAAATACTTGCAATGAATGTAGGTTTGAGTTCATTTCTCTAACCCACAACTCAAGCAAAGAATGTCCTGCAAAAAAAACAATATCAGCATTTTTTATATGACTGCGGGCGATTGGTGTTATGTGCGCACCCACCGTCATACCAGTTCCAACGCAAACTATACTACCTATTTTACCCGAATCTTCCATGTGAGTGCTATCCAAGTCTCGATATTATTACTATATCAGCTAAATTATTGTGTTTAATTAGGTAAATAATATTGGCAAAACAGATGACTATGCAAGGTATTAATTACATTATTTGCATTTATCGTCTGGGTAGCTCGATCTTTTTGTCATCGCTTGGTTTGTATAATACTAAAACATGGCCAACGGCTTGAAGTTTAGTTGCACCTGTCTCTCTGATAATAGCATCCATGATTAGAGCTTTTTCTTCCTTATCTTCGGTTGGAATTTTCACCTTGATTAATTCGTGATGCTTGATAGCTCCGTCTATCTCAGCCAAAACCCCTTCAGTTAGGCCATTGTTACCTAATTGAACTACTGGTTTTAATGCATGGGCTAGGCCCTTGAGGTACTGCTTTTGCTTGTTTGATAAAGTCATTGATTAGTATTTCTTACAAATTTATTAAAGATGGGTGGTTGAAAAGCGCTATTCTAGCGCCATCTACAATTTATTACTAATTTGAATATAGTGTTTATCTACGGTCGATGAGTAAAAATAAACAATCTGTTAGTAGTCAGCGTTGGTTGAAAGAACATTTTGACGACAAGTTTGTGCAAAAAGCTCAAAAGCAAGGTTTGAGATCAAGGGCTGGGTTTAAAATAGAAGAAATCCAGCAAAAAGACGGTTTAATTAAACCTTCCATGACAGTAGTTGATTTAGGTGCAGCGCCAGGTGGTTGGTCACAATATGTAACTAAATTGGTGGGAGATGAAGGTTTAGTAATAGCCTGTGACATTTTACCCATGGATCCGTTGGCAGGCGTATCATTTCTTCAAGGTGATTTTCGAGAAGAAAATGTTTTAAACGAATTATTGAACAAAATAGGTGGCAAAAACGTAGACTTGGTTATGTCTGATATGGCTCCTAACATGAGTGGTAATGATGCAGTAGACCAGGCTAAGTCGATGTACTTAGGAGAATTAGCTTTAGAGATGTGTCACCGAGTTTTAAAAACAAATGGCAGCTTTGTGATCAAAGTATTTATGGGTGAGGGTTTTGAGCTGTTTATGAAAGATCTCCAAGAGGTCTTTAAAAAAGTCAAAACTCGTAAGCCTGAATCATCCCGAGCACGTTCCAGAGAGGTTTATCTGGTGGCGACAGGATACAAATTATAGTAGTCTCGATGTTAATGATTAATACGGCGCGAGACGCAATTCATAGAATCACACTGATTCTAGCAACAACAGAGGTTTAACAACTTGAGTGACATGGCAAAAAATCTAATCTTATGGCTGGTTATCGCCGTGGTATTGATGTCGGTTTTCCAAAATTTTTCTGGTACTGAATCAAAATCAACCAATACCGATTACACTTTGTTTTTACGTGATGTTAGTAATGGTGTGGTGAGTAGTGCCACGATTGATAGAAATTCTGGCCAAATTGATGGCATAAAACGTAATGGTGAATCATTCACAACCATAATCCCTTACACAGACCTTGCTCTGATGGACGAGTTGATCGAGAACAATGTCGCTGTTTTCGGAAAAGAGCCAGAAGAATCGTCTCTGCTAACTTCGATATTCATATCTTGGTTCCCTATGTTGCTACTGATCGGTGTTTGGATATTTTTTATGCGCCAGATGCAAGGTGGCGGCGGTGGTAAAGGCGCTATGTCTTTTGGCAAAAGCAAAGCACGATTGTTAGGTGAAGATCAGGTTAAAACTACTTTTGCCGATGTAGCAGGGTGTGATGAAGCCAAAGAAGACGTCGTCGAGTTAGTTGATTTTCTTCGTGACCCAAGCAAATTCCAAAAACTAGGCGGAAGGATCCCTACAGGTATCCTATTAGTTGGTCCTCCCGGAACGGGTAAAACTTTGTTGGCTAAAGCGATAGCGGGTGAAGCGAAAGTTCCCTTCTTTACTATTTCAGGATCTGATTTTGTAGAAATGTTTGTAGGTGTCGGTGCGTCTCGAGTACGTGACATGTTTGAACAAGCCAAGAAAGCAGCTCCTTGCATTATTTTTATCGACGAAATTGATGCAGTAGGCCGTCAACGTGGAGCCGGTGTAGGCGGTGGTCACGATGAGAGAGAACAAACACTTAATCAGATGTTAGTAGAGATGGATGGTTTCGAAGGTAACGAAGGTATAATTGTTATTGCCGCCACTAACCGCCCAGATGTGCTTGACCCTGCGTTGTTGCGTCCTGGTCGTTTTGACCGCCAAGTAACAGTGGGTTTGCCTGATATTCGTGGCCGTGAACAAATCCTTAAAGTACATATGCGTAAAGTACCACTAGGCGAAAATGTCGAAGCTAGCTTGATTGCTCGTGGCACCCCAGGATTTTCTGGTGCTGATTTGGCTAACTTGGTTAACGAAGCCGCCTTATTTGCAGCACGTACAGGTAAAAAAGTGGTGGCAATGGATGAGTTTGATAAAGCCAAAGATAAAATCATGATGGGTTCTGAACGCAAGGGCATGGTGATGTCTGAGGCAGAAAAAACCAATACTGCTTATCATGAAGCTGGACACGCTATTGTAGGTCGTATGGTCCCCGAGCATGACCCAGTATATAAAGTATCTATTATCCCTCGCGGTAGAGCATTAGGGGTAACAATGTATCTACCGGAACAGGACAGATACAGTCACAGCAAACAACATCTTGAGTGTATGATTTCTAGCTTGTTTGGTGGACGTATCGCTGAAGCCATGACTTTAGGCGAAGATGGCGTAACTACTGGGGCATCAAACGATATTGAACGCGCTACTGATATTGCTCGTAAAATGGTAACTCAGTGGGGCTTATCTTCAAAAATGGGGCCTATGCTTTATGCTGAAGAAGAAGGTGAAGTCTTCATGGGTCGCAGTATGTCAAAATCTCAGAATATGTCTGACGATACTGCCCTAGCTATTGATGCTGAAATCAAATCTATTATTGACCGCAATTACGACCGCGCAGAGAAAATTCTGATTGAAAATCGCGATGTTCTGGAGACAATGAAAGATTGCTTAATGAAATACGAAACCATTGATGCAAAACAAATTGATGATTTAATGGCAAGAATAGAGCCACGTCCCCCAGCAGATTGGGTTCGAGATAACAAAGACGACAGCAGCAAACCTTCGGGCGGTGCCAGTGTGTCTGACTCAGATAAAAAAGATGATAAGCCAGTTCAACCTAATATAGGTAACCCTGGCGACGCAACCAGCTAGTTTTTTTGGATGTGATCAAAACGCTTTGTTGATTATTCAGCAAGGCGTTTTTTATTAGAGTAAATAAATAATACTGAGTGCCCATGCAGTTCAACAATCATGCAGTTTAAGGATAAATTTTTAGATTTATCTACACCTAAAATAATGGGTATATTAAATGTTACACCGGATTCATTCTCTGATGGTGGGGCGTTTAATCTACTTGAAAATGGTCTTGCTCAAGCAGGCTTAATGTTAAGTGAAGGTGCTGACATTATTGACATCGGTGGTGAGTCCACCAGACCTGGCGCTCAGAAAGTTTCGTTGCAACAAGAACTTGATCGTGTCATTCCAGTGATTGAGACAATATATCAACGTTTTGACACTATTATTTCTATAGATACCAGTAAAGCTCAAGTTATGACTGAAGCAGTCAATGCAGGGGCCAGTCTTATTAACGATGTAAGGGCTCTGCAGGAGGATGGTGCATTAAGTGCGGCAGTCAATGCCAGAGTGCCAATTTGCCTGATGCACATGCAAGGCAAACCCAGAGTAATGCAACAAAACCCCACCTATGATGATGTTGTAAAAGATGTTATAAAGTTTTTACAAGAGCGCATTTCTGCTAGTCTGAGAGCAGGTATCGCTCAGGAACAAATCATTATTGATCCAGGCTTTGGGTTTGGTAAATCACTGAAACATAATTACCAAATGTTAGCCAATCTGGAAGAATTTCATCAGTTAAATGTACCTGTTTTGGCAGGAATGTCTCGTAAGTCGATGGTTGGAAATTTGTTGCAACGGGAAATAGATCAACGCCTGGCCGGTAATGTTGCAGTTGCTACAGTGGCTGCGCAAAAAGGTGCACAAATAATTAGAGTACACGATGTTAAAGAGACAGTAGATGCTGTTAAAGTAATAAACATAATTAACGCTTACAGGAATAATAATGAGCGATAGAAAATATTTTGGTACAGATGGTATTCGTGGAAAAGTCGGTGAAAATATTATTAATCCGGAATTCGTGATGAAGCTAGGCTGGGCTGCAGGTAAAGTTTTGGCTGTGCAAGGAACAAACAAAGTATTGATAGGTAAAGACACACGCATTTCAGGTTATATGTTGGAGTCTGCGTTAGAGGCTGGTTTGTCGGCTGCAGGCATCAATGTCGGTCTGCTTGGTCCCATGCCAACCCCAGCTATTGCATATCTTACTAAAACATTTCGTTCTGAAGCCGGTATTGTTATCAGTGCCTCACATAATCCCTACTACGACAATGGCATCAAGTTTTTTTCCGCCGACGGCATGAAGTTAGACGACGATATCGAAATTGCAATAGAAAACCAGATGGATAAACCCATGGAGTGTGTCGCTTCGGATAAATTGGGTAAAGCTGTGCGTATTGCCGATGCAGCGGGTCGCTATATTGAATTTTGTAAGGGTAATTTCCCTTCTGCATTATCACTCAAAGGTCTAAAAATTGTGGTGGATTGTGCCCATGGCGCAACTTATCACATTGCGCCAAATGTGCTAAGCGAATTAGGTGCAGAAGTCATCGAGATTGGCACTGATCCAAACGGAGTGAACATCAACCATAAAGTCGGTGCAACATCAATGAAGGCGATAACTGAAAGTGTTGTCAAAAATAAAGCTGACTTGGGTTTTGCCTTAGACGGTGATGGTGATCGCTTAATGTTAGTAGATCACAAAGGTAACGTGATTGATGGCGACCAAATTGTCTATATTATTGCCAGAGATGCACTAAAAAATGGACGTTTGCAAGGTGGCGTAGTTGGTACAGTGATGAGTAACTTAGGTTTAGAGGTGGCATTAGGCACCTTAGGTGTCCCTTTTGCACGAAGTAAAGTTGGGGACCGATATGTAATGGAACTACTCAAGAAAAAAGGTTGGTCAATCGGAGGTGAAGGTTCTGGTCATGTATTGAATTTATCCGCCGCTTCTACAGGTGATGGCATAGTAGCAGGACTGCAGGTTTTAGCTGCGATGCTAAATGCTGATATGACCTTGAGTGAATTGAGTCGAGGTATGATTAAATATCCACAAACGTTAATCAATGTTAGATTTGCTGAGGGAACTACTCCACTCGAAAACACAAACGTCAAACAAGCTGTGATAGAAGCAGAAAAAGCTTTGGACGGAAGAGGCCGAGTATTGTTACGAAAAAGTGGAACTGAACCGCTTGTTAGAGTGATGGTTGAAGCCAATGATGCGCAGGATACAAGTAGTTGGGCTGAATATATTGCCGATGCTGTGCGTAAAGTAACCGATTAGTAAGGTTTACAGGGCAATATTAAGCACAACCACTTGTATATTGTCACTGGGTTGGTTAATATCTCGCGCGGTTTTTTATTGGTGTTTGATGAGTCATGATGGAGCATAAAGTGCAATTAAATAATCGTAGACAGTTAGTCGCTGGCAATTGGAAGATGAATGGCGATAGAGCATTGGTTGAGGTAATGCAGGAACATATTGCTGCTGCCAGTCTTGAAAATATGGATGTGGTGATTTGTCCGCCTTTTCCATATTTAGGACTTTTTGATGGCAAATTAAAATTGGGTTCGCAAAATACCAGTCAATTTGATTCTGGTGCACACACCGGTGAAGTGTCTGTTGCTATGCTCAATGAGTTCAACTGTGAATATGTGATTGTAGGGCATTCTGAACGTCGTGCAGACAATGAAGAATCTGATGTATTAGTAGCGTTAAAAGTTGAGCAGGTATTGAAAGCTAACTTAAAGCCTATTTTATGTGTAGGCGAGCCTGAAAATGTGCGAGAAGACGGTACATTATTTGATTATATCGCCGCGCAAATAGATGCAGTCTTGCATAAAGTCGGTATAAGTAAATTTACAGAAATTGTTTTAGCCTACGAGCCTATATGGGCTATAGGTACAGGTAAAACAGCAAGTCCAGCGCAAGCCCAAGAAGTGCATGCTTTTATTCGTGGACATTTAGCAAAACAAGACGTAAGTATTGCCGCCAATATAGTTATTTTGTATGGCGGCAGTGTTAAAGGTAACAATGCCGAAGAATTATTTTCTCAGGCAGATGTAGATGGTGGTTTAATTGGCGGTGCCAGTTTGGATCCAAAAGATTTTTTAAGTATTTGCCAAGCGGCAAATCAGTAGAGGCAACACATGGTTTTTTATGAAGTTTTAGTTATTGTTTATTTGATTGTAGCAGTTATGTTGATCGGCTTTGTGCTGATCCAACCGGGAAAAGGTGCAGGTATGGGTGCATCTTTTGTCAGTGGCGGGTAGCAATCTGTCTTTTGTTCAACCGTATCTGTCCACTTGTTCATTATAACACCGGCAGTTCTTGCG
>OOFW01000017.1_pt1 | contig 20648 bp, 21 predicted proteins | sample 1670271 | NCBI WGS metagenome assembly OOFW01 (sample SAMEA98137918, study PRJEB22522) | marine metagenome | biome: marine biome; feature: marine water body; material: sea ice | place: Arctic Ocean | collected 07-Sep-2015 | depth 1.32 m
GGTAATTTCTCTCTCACACCCGTATATAGGTTCTTAGATGAAAATGAATGACATACAGGGACTTCGATGATGATAGTGGAAAAAATTGCGCATGAATTACAAGTGCAGGCGCAACAGGTAAAAGCTGCAGTAAAGTTGCTGGATGAAGGGTCGACCGTTCCTTTTATTGCTCGTTATCGAAAAGAAGCCACCAATGGTCTAGATGACATAGCATTAAGAAAGCTAGAGCAGCGATTAACTTACCTACGCGATCTAGAAGACAGACGAAAAGTCATTATAAAGTCAATTGAAGAACAACAAAAAATGACGCCTCAATTAAAGGTCAGTTTGCATAGCGCCGAAAACAAAACAGAATTGGAAGATATTTACTTACCGTTCAAACCTAAACGCCGCACTAAAGGTCAAATTGCTATTAAATTGGGGCTTGAACCATTAGCTAATGCTTTATTTAACAATCCGCAGTTTACTCCTGAGTCTGAAGCGCAAGCATTCGTTACAGAGGATGGTGATGTACCAGACACTAAATCAGCTTTAGATGGCGCCAAGTATATTTTAATGGAACGATTTGCTGAAGACGCACAATTGCTGCAAAAAATTCGTCAGCATTTAAAAAAACATGCCCACATAAAAAGCCGAGTCATAGTGGGTAAAGAAAATGAAGGCAGTAAATACAAAGATTACTTTTCACATACCGAACTATTAAAAAAGATCCCTTCCCATAGAGCGCTTGCAATGTTCAGGGGCCGTAACGAAAGCTTCCTTCAAGTCAATCTAGATGCAGATCCAGAAAAGGATGAAGCAGATAAAAGCTCATTCTGCGAGCAAATTATTGCTGAACATTTCAATATTAAGTTTATTAATCGGCCAGCAGACAATTGGCTGTTATCAGTCGTGCAATGGACATGGCGGGTCAAAACGCTTTTGCACATGGAAAACGAATTATTTGGCGCAGTGCGTGAAAAAGCTGAACAAGACGCAATTAATGTGTTTGCCAAAAACCTAAACGATTTGTTAATGGCCGCACCGGCCGGCCCTAAAGTTACTATGGGGTTAGATCCTGGTCTTAGGACGGGCGTAAAAATTGCTATTGTAGATCCAACTGGAAAGGTATTAGCTACTTCTACTATTTTCCCGCATGTACCTCAAAACCAATGGGACAAGTCGTTACGCACACTTGCAACTCTATGTAAGCAACACAAAGTACAACTTATCAGCATTGGCAATGGCACAGGTTCAAGAGAAACCGATAAGCTCGCGGCAGAAATGATCAAAGTAAATCCAGACTTATCAGTGAGCAAAATTATTGTTAGTGAAGCAGGAGCTTCTGTCTATTCTGCTTCAGAACTTGCTTCAAATGAACTGCCCAATATGGATGTTTCATTACGTGGTGCGGTATCGATCGCAAGGCGATTACAAGATCCCCTTGCAGAATTAGTCAAAATTGAACCCAAAGCCATAGGCGTAGGTCAATATCAACACGATGTTAGCCAAAGCAACTTAGGAAAATCACTTAGCACTGTGATTGAAGACTGCGTGAATGCAGTGGGAGTTGATATCAACACGGCATCAGGTGCTTTACTGAGCCATGTATCAGGTCTGAATCGAACTTTAGCCAGTAATATTGTCAGCTATCGTGATATGCATGGAGCATTTAAGCACCGTAAAACCTTGCTTGATGTCGAGCGACTAGGACCAAAAGCCTATGAGCAAGCGGCAGGTTTTTTACGAATCATGGAGGGAAATAATCCCCTTGATGCATCATCTGTGCACCCAGAAGCCTATCCAGTGGTCAACTCGATTGTCGAACATGCTTGTATTGCAATGAATGACATTGTCGGTAACACCGAAGTGTTGAAAAAGCTCAAACCTGAAGATTTTGTTACTGACCTTTTTGGCTTACCCACAGTAACAGACATTATTAGTGAGCTTGATAAACCCGGTCGAGATCCACGCCCAGAATTTAAAACGGCCAATTTTAAAGATGATGTGCAATCTTTAAAGGACCTAAAGGTTGGTATGATATTAGAAGGTGTCGTAAGTAACGTTGCCAATTTTGGGGCTTTTATCGATGTAGGTGTGCATCAGGATGGTCTTGTACACATCAGCGCCATGACCGACAAATTTATTTCTGACCCTAGAGACGTTGTAAAAACAGGCGATATTGTCAAAGTAAAAGTGATGGAAGTGGATGTTGAAAGAAAGCGTGTGTCCTTCACTATGCGAATGGGCGACACACCTAATCAAGGGACAAAACCATCTGGACAAAAACATAACTCAGATATAAAACCCCAAAGCCGACCTTCTAAAAGTAATCAGCAACCGACTCAACCTAAACAGTCGAATCAGATGATGGGCAACGCTTTTGCTGATGCTTTTGCCAAAGCAAAAAAATGACGATTGTCACCTACTCTTAAAAACAATGAAGCCCTCTTTTGAGGGCTTCATTCATTCTGGTGTAACGTGCTTCTCACAGTAACGAGAGTTAAGCAGACATCTGCACCCCATCAGCGCGGGGGTTCGTCACTTGTTGGTAAAATTTTTCAATCACTGACACTCTGCGAGTAATCTCTAAGTCTCTCTTCTCAAGCAATGGACTTGCACCATCCAAATCAAGCTCATTAATCCTTTGCTCAACGGCCACTGACTGAGTTATGTCCAGTAAACGAGTCGGTATGCCAACATCTATGGCATCAACAATATCTTCAAGTGAAGGTATTTCACCAACAACTGACTTTTGTTGTTCTTTCTCATTTTTCTGAGCATCTGGAATCGCCTGAATATATGACTCTTGGGCTTTTTCGGCTTTTTCAGTGGCAATTTCTGTACGTGCTTCAAGGGCTATTTGAGTGGCCTCGATTGCTACTCTTAAGTCTTGCGTGCTAGGCTCTGCGGGAGCTAAGGCTGCTGCTTTGACCTGTAGTGCTTTGCGAATGGTTTCTTCTGGCGTTGAAGCCTTCGATACATCTATTGAGACTTTGCCATCCACAACATAACGCCTGCCATCAGGTCCTCTTTCATATTCGTATTCAGGTGAACTTGCATATTGACCACCCAGAGAAGCATGGGCTTGTTCATGCATTCTAACTTCCGCATCTCGCTCTTTCAGCTCTGTAAGTTGCTGTTGTTCAGCTTGTTGTTGTTGGCGGTCTTCGGCATTTTCTTTACCAGCACTGGCATCTTGACCGTTGTCTTGAGGGGAATCATTTTGTGTGTTGAGTTGTTGACCCGTTTGAGAAGCCGATTTTTCATAGGTCGTCGGTAGAGGAGATTGTCCGGGCGTTTTAACCTTATCAGAATCAGAACCCACTCCTGTTTCAGATGCTGAATTCTCATTAGCGGCTAATTGCGGCACCGCTTCACGTTGAGTATTATCTCTGCGCAATGCTTCGGTATTGACGATGCCGGCATTAAATACGGTAAGAGTGGGAACGTGGGGAAGAATATTCATAATATCTATTGCCTAAAGCTAGGCCAAAATATCCAATATAGTGCCAACAGTTTTGCTAGCTGTGCCCACTACTTTTGTAGAGGCTTGCGCGTTGGTAAGATTAATCGACAGCCCAACTAGATTCGAAGTAATACCCTCGCTAGGCTGCGGAAGAAGTTGTTTGATTCCGTTAAGTTGGTTTAATGCGGCGTTTGCTAAAAACGTTTGAGGATCGCTAGATGGCATTGAAAAAGCTGACAAACTGGCTAAATTCGATGCATTTTGTGTAATGCCATCAGAGGCACGTTTAATACCTAAATTGCCACTGACAATGGCAGAATTTATGTTGCTACTAATATCCACTTACCTTACCTCTATTACTAAACCTCTCATGTTCAATTATTGACCATTTTTAGGTTTTTTTAAAGCTTTAGCGTGATTTAGTTATTAAATAAGCGCTTTCACCAGAAGTTTTGCAAAGGACTCAGTGCTTGAAATAAAAGGAGCATGTGACCCTTTAACGATAATTTCTATTGTTACCTTGGAATAAAGTTGTTGCACTAGTAAGGCAACGTCCACAGGTACTAAGGTATCTAATTGGCCTAAAAACATCTGACAGGGTATCGATAGTGTTTTAAATTGTTCCCGTAAATCGATGTTTTGTAGCATATCTAAACCTGCAGCTAAGGCGACCGATGAAGATGGCGGGTATTTTTGTACTGCCTGTTTGATTATTTTGGCATCTTGTCTTGCATCTGCACTACCCATGGCTTGTATAGCTAAAAAGCGTTCCAGTGTTTTAGAAAAATCTAGCTCTAGTTGCTGAGTAAAAAAATTTAAAACCTTGGGTTCAATTCCAGGCCATTCGCTGCTTTTAGAGAACTTTGGACTAGAACAAATCAACACCAGTTGTTTAAGCTTTTCAGGATAGATGTTAGCAATTTGCTGGGCAACTAGGCCACCTAAAGACCAACCAATGAGTACGCAGTTTGTCGGAAGGTTTTCTGCCACTGTTATTGCAACAGTCTGCAAATTATAGGGTGCGGGTAGCTGGTGATGATTTAACCCGTAACCTGGTAAATCAATAGTGGTGATACGAAACTCATCTTTAAGAATGTCTATCAATGGATGCCAAACACCACTATTTACACCCCAGCCATGCAGAAACACAAGTTGTTTAGCGCTTTTGCGATTACCCACAGTTGATACTTTTAATCTCACTGACATTTCTTCTACACTTAACCTTGGAACAACTGCCTTTTACATTGATTTCAGGGATAACACTAAAAATGAAAGTTACTCTAAGTCAAAGTTGTTTAGTATGTAAACAATCTAGTGGCACTTCAATATGCCAATACTGCTTTGACGATCTTACACTATTTGATATTGACCTTTACCAGCACAACTTGATGTTATCGCCAAAAGTAAACTTAGGTTTGGCAAAAGTAGATTTTCCTCAAGTTTTAGCCCTTGCAGATTATCAGTGGCCATTGTCGACGTTATTGACTGGCTTAAAATTCTCAAAAAATGTACCAAATGCTCATGCACTTGCCGCCCTTTTTGTAGAACACTGCTTAAATTCCATTCCCAAATTACCTCAACTGATAATACCTATACCCTTACATAAAAACCGATATTTATTAAGAAAATTCAATCAAAGCATGGAGTTAACCAAGCAAATTTGTAAGTTAAGCCAGTTGAAAATGGACACATCTATCATCAGTAGGTGCAAATCTACCCCAGCTCAAACCGACCTATCGGCAGTCCAAAGACGTAAAAATTTGCGTAATGCTTTTAAGATTAATGAAGCTGCTCAGCAACGACTAAAAGACTATCAGCATATTGTATTATTCGACGATGTCATCACCACCGGGAGTACTATGAATTGTGCTTATCGCAGTTTGCGTAAGCACAATCCTAATATGAAAATTGATATATGGAGTATTTGTCTCACCCTTGTGCGTTAACCTGGTGCGTTGATAAACCCAGCCATAAAAATAGCGTTGCTCATCAGACGACTAGTACCATACCAAACACCTCTGAAATTAACGTTAGTAACAAAACCAATTACCTTACCTTTTCCAAAGTTATGCGACACAATGGCAGCGCTTCCACCAATAAGTTGCTGTAACTCAGCAGCACTATACCCAGCCATAAGTGGAGATTTAACGTAACTTGCTACAGTAATAAACGGTTTTTCAGTTTGGCGCATCACCAATGCACTGTTTCTAAACATAGGCAATGTAGTTGAAGTAAAACCAAAAGCGAGCGGATGGCTTATATCCAACTGCGTCTCAAATACTGCTCCAGCAATTCTTTGTTTTGCTTTAAGTGCTTCCTGATCTTTATAAGTCATACCTGTTGTTTCGAATGCTAACTTAATTTCACTGCTACTTTTGAAGCCTGCCTTAAGCCATTTTCTATCAGAAAACCAATTTGCCGCAGATTTTTGACCAATCAGTATGCCGCCTTTGTTTAACCATCCCTCAATTTTACTGACGGTTGTGTCGGCCACATCTTTATACGTGCCTTCAACCCATATCATATGGGTGTAGCTGTCCAAAGAAAGTTTACCCAATTGATTTAAATCTGTAATCGAAACAGGCATATCAACATGCTGATCTAAGTAATGCCACACTTCACCCAATTCATATTCAGAAGTGCCTTGCCCTCCCACCAACAATACCTTTGGAAGAGCAATATTGAGCATTTTACGACTGCCTAAATCAATACCTTGGCGGGTTAATCCAGACGTAACCGAATGGATAGGAATATCCAGTCCCATATTCTGCATATCAATGATATCTAACAAGTTTTCAGGTTGTTCAAAGGCAAGAGGAACAATCACCGCCCCGGCTGAAAAGCTCATACCACCTTGAGCTGTTTGCGCAAAAAAAGCTTTTCCTGCAAGTTTTACTTTCACGTTATTGGCCAATAAACGCTGTAAAAGTTTAGGTGCTTGATAATCTTGCCAAGAAAAAGCATAAGCGTAAGCGTTAGGTGATAATTCAGGATTAACAGTTATAGACGTTTTAACAGGCTGTTTATCCAGCTTTGGTTGGCGTTCAACGGCTTGATATTGAATATTAAACGCTAGTGGTAAATTCCAATTCGATACATCATAAAAGGTATTGTCATCAAAAGATTTACGGGTTGAGAAAAGAGATTTTATTAGTCGATACTGGGGTTGATCGAGTGGCACAAACATACTATTTACTGAATCGAATATTTGTCCATCTACTTTCATGTCCTTGCTTAAAGGAAAATATTGAATTTGATGCGCTGATAATATATCTAACATTTTTGAGAAACGGGCTTGATCAAATTTTTCATTCAAAATATAACCGGCTAAATCATCATCTTTTACTAAATCTTTAGTTTGCTCAGCAAAATCTAATTGATAATCAAGAATGGCTTTTTTATTGGCTAATGCACCAGTAAAGGTTGAAATAGAGGTTGTTACTTGATTTTGAATCGTATCAGAAAACTTCAATTTACCATTTTCAGAGTCTTGCAGATGTCCTCTGCTGCTGGCTTGCTCAAACAATATTCCAATACTACCGTGGGCATCAGGGTAGGTTGAACCTTTGCCATAATAGAAATCGTCAAAACTTTCTTGAGTAAAATATAGCTGCTTATCTTTGTCTAACGCTGCAGCATGAAAATCTCCTAGTGCTGCCGTCAACTCAACATTTTTTAATGGTGTCCATGGGTTTTTCCTAGAAGAAATACCAGGCTGGAAAAAATAGGTACTGTTAGTCCCCATTTCGTGAAAGTCAGTTAATACGTGAGGACGCCATTGATGGAACTGGTTAATACGTGCTCGCGACTCTGGATGAGTCAACAACAACCAATCTCGGTTTAAGTCGAACCAATAGTGGTTGGTACGCCCAGAAGGCCAGGCCTGCTGATGCTCTCGGTGATTAGGGTCAGATACCAGATTTTTACTCTTATGCATATTGGCCCACTGAGCAAACCGCGATAAACCATCAGGGTTGACACTCGGATCAAGTAAAACAATATTATTGTTCAGTAACTGATCTATCGATTCACTCTCCCCGGCAGCAAGGTAATAAGCGATCAAAAGAGCAGCATTTGAACCTGAAGGTTCATCGCCATGAACACTGTAGCCCATCCAAATAATGAGAGGGTCATTTTTATCGGTAGATTGACCCAAGTTTTGAATATGTCTAGCTTGAATTGCCGATAAGTTTTTCTGATTTTTATTAGAGCTAAACGCCAATAAATAAAGAGGGCGGTTTTCGTGAGTGCGACCTGTTTCAACTAGGCTGACCCGATCTGACTGTGAAGCTAGCAACTGCATATAGTTAGCAACTTGATCATGACGCACATGCCATTCACCCACTGACGATCCTAATGCTTGAGTAGGCGAGGTAATGCCAGCTTTATATTGAGTGCCTGCTGGTAAATATTCGCTATCAACGACAGCTAAAACTTGAGTGCTAATAAACAACATGCAAAATACAAAAATTCGAAACACTAAATCCATAAAAATCATTCCAGACAATAAACAATATTAAAAAATGGTCGCATGTTTTAGTCAAAATTAACATAAGGAAAAATGATTACTTGAGTGTTTTAGTCAAGTAATTTTGTTATTATGTAACTAGTCACATTTTATAGGTAGATCGCCCATGATTAACATTTCAGAATCAGCACAAGCACATTTCTGTAAGCTACTAGCAAACCAAGAGCCTGATAGCAATATCAGAGTGTTTGTTGTCAGCCCCGGCACACCAAGTGCAGAATGCGGCGTGTCATACTGTCCACCGGATGCAATAGAAGAATCAGACACTGTACTCGAATTTAATGGTTTTGATGCAGTCGTTGATTTAGAGAGCGCGCCTTTCCTCTTAGAAGCCGAAATAGACTTTGTCACAGACCAAATGGGCTCACAACTGACACTCAAAGCGCCAAATGCCAAAGCACGCAAAGTAGATAGCGATGCACCTTTAGCAGAACGCATAAGTTATATGATTGAAGCGGAAATCAATCCACAATTAGCCAGTCATGGCGGTAAAGTGACCTTGATAGAGGTCACCGAACAAAAAGAAGCCGTACTGGAGTTTGGTGGTGGCTGTAACGGTTGCTCTCAAGTAGATGTCACCTTAAAAAACGGAATTGAAAAACAGATGCTAGAAGAGTTTGCGGGCGAATTATCAGCCATCAAAGATTCCACTGATCATCAATCTGGTGAACACTCTTACTACTAAAAATTTCACTAAAGAGCTCAGCAAGGATATAAAAAATTAACTGGCTTCAGCGTTTAGTTACCGACCCAAATAAGAGCTGGGCTTTTTTTAAACGTGGTTTAGGTATATTTTGTTTAGGCGTAGTGATTATATTAATAGGCGCAAAATATGCGCCTATTGTCCAAATTCCTGGGTTGGTTCTATTGGCAGTGGGTAGTTTGTACTCTATTAGAGGCTACTTAGGCATTTTGGCACACCGAGTGACCGCAAGTTTTAAACCGCCGCCACCTTCCCAGTTTGACAAAGATAAATAAAGTAACTACCTAAGCTTATTCCACGCGACAGTAAAAAAAGTAACATCGCAACCCATAAACCTTGGTTTGCGTAAGCTGAAAACACCCAAAAAGCGGGGAAATAAACAGCCAACGCACATAAAAACATACTATTTCGCATAGCTTTTGCACGTGTCAAACCCACAAATACCCCATCAAAAAAGAAACACCAATGAGCGAGTATAGGCAAGCAATACACAAAAACCATGTAGTCTTTCATCTCTAATTGAAGGGTAGGTTGATTTGTTATTAAACTAATAATCTCAGTTCCCCACACCACAAAAATTAAAGAGTAGACTACAGCAACGACTGTTGACCACACCAGTCCGTGTAAGGTGACATAAATAATACCTTTGGCGTTTCTCTTTCCTTTTTGTTCACCAACCAAGGCTTCCGCAGCATACGCAACACCATCTAAACCGAGGGCAATTAAACTGAAAAACTGCATCAGAATCGCATTGATTGCCGCTGACGTAGACCCAAACCCTACGCCTTTAAAAATTAGAAAAGCGATGCAACCTTGTAATATAAGGTTTCGAAAAAACGTGTTGCCGTTAAGAGATAATAGAGGACGTAAGTAGACACCTGAGAACCATTTTTTTTGTATTATTGGCTTACCGATAATGTTGAACGCCACAATCATACTTATTATGGAAATGGAATACTCAGCAACGACGCTGGCCAGCGCTACTCCAAATACTTCTAGCTCTAAGCCAAATACAAACCAAATATTAAGTACCAAGTTCAATAAATTTGCGAACACCTGAATAAACAACACCTGTTTGGCTTTTTGCTGACCTATCAGCCAACCCACTAAAGCCAGATTGACTATCGCAGCAGGTGCACCCCATATACGTGTGGTAAAATACTCTGATATAATCCCTTCGATAACTGGCGTCGCATCGGCAAAATATAGACCTAAAGTCAAAATTCCATCTTGCACTAACAATAAAAAACAGCCCAACAAAAGACCAATCAATATCCCCTGAAACAAGCTTTGATTAAGCTGGTTAATATCTTTACTGCCTTTTGCCTGGGCACTAAGGCCTGTACTGGTCATTCTTAAAAAGCCGCATAACCAGTACAGTTGAGTTATTAATAATGCAGCCACAGAAGCACCCGCAAGAAAATACATGTCCTGCATATGGCCTAAAACCGCTGTGTCGACTAACCCCATTAAGGGAGTCGTGACATTGCTTAGGATCATAGGTATCGCCATAACAATAATTTTTTGATGCAAATTAATCTGAAAGAAGTTAGATAGGGTATTATTGTTAATCATTTGATAATCATTATTAAACGGAAAGGTATGATAAAAACTCGGTGTATTAATTTTGTGACCATAACATGTGCAACGTTAAGCTTAAACACTTGGACAAAAGACAATGCTGTCATATTATTATATCACCATGTCAGCAACACCACTCCCAAAGTGACTTCAGTGTCGCCGCTGACTTTTCGTCAACACATGCAATATTTAGCAGATAATCATACGGTATTACCTCTTAAGCAAGTTATTGAAGCTCTACAAAACAAACAATCTTTACCCGATAAAACAGTAGTCATAACTTTTGACGATGGTTACGAAAATATCTATGACAATGCTCACCCTATTCTTAAAAAATTTGCATTCCCGTATACGGTTTTTGTTAACCCACCTCTTATTGGTACTGTGAGTTATCAACTTAGTTGGCAACAAATACAACTTATGGCAGCTGAGAATGCCACTTTTGCAAACCATGGAAAACAACATCGCCACTTGCTTAGTAAAAATGCCGAGAGATCACAACAAGATTGGCTTAACCTTACTATTCAAAATATTAAAGACGCCGAAATAATGCTTAAAGAAAATATTGGCTACAGCCTTAAATATTTTGCTTACCCATACGGTGAATTTGATAAAAGTTTAAAAACACAGCTAAACGAAGAAGGATATATTGGTTTTTCCCAGCATAGCGGTGCTATTGCTTCACACAGTGACTTTTCTGCTTTACCTCGTTATCCATCCGCTGGACTTTACAGCAATATTGAAACATTGAAGGTTAAATTAAATAGCTTGGCGATGCCAGTTACAGATATTTTCCCAGATAATCCCGAGCTTGAGTCTCCGATACAAAACCAAAAATTGACATTTAATGTGAAAACGGAAGACTTAAGCCCACAACAAATCAACTGTTTTCAAAGTGGTCGGTTACTTAGCAAATCGATCAAAGAAAATACCGTTTCAGTGTATTTACAACCCATTATAAAACCCGGCAGACATAGAGTGAACTGTACTGCCCTTAGCATAAGCGAGAAAGGTAGATACTACTGGTTTTCACAACCCTTTTTTATGGCAACAGCCGAGGGGAAATGGTTAGATTAACCATTGTGTAGGTTTTTACTAAGATGAAGATGCCGACCAATGCCTAAGGCTTGCATCCTTGGACTAACACCTGATCCGTTTATCACAACAAATCCTTGCCTCTGGTAAAAATTGGTAACCTGTTTATTAGCAGCATCAACATCGAGACTTAAAGCTGACTTACCAGAAGTTAATGCTTGTTTGTGGACCAATGTTAACAGCGCACTTCCAATACCTTGTTTTTGATGTTGTGCAAGCACTGCAAAATGTCCAAAACACCATTCATGTTCTTTTGGTTTGGGAATACAGTCTTGCAAAGATTGGCTAGCCTGAACAACATACATTGAGTGGGTAACACCGTAAAAATAAACTAGATTGGAAAATGTAGCTTGGTGGAAGGAGTTTGGTAAATCACTATGCCATGCACTTAAACAGCCAACAACTTGATTATGAATTTCGGCTACCCAGTGATTTTCATAGCCGTATTGTCCGTCTGGGATCAATAAGCTCGAACGTAAAAAGTTTAAGGCCGTCAATTCGCGGTTAATATCAAAGATAGCTCTTAATGCAACAGGTGCAGCAGAAAGAACCAATCTAGCTAAGGCCTCTGCGTCAGTCTTATTAGCTTGCCTTATTTTCACTTAGATTTATTTTACAGGGAAATAATTGCCGGCATATCAGCCAGTATCTTTTGCCCTTCACTAACAGGCAATTTACCTGCAACAAATTCAGGTTTAAAGCGCCCAACTACCTGGGCCTTTGGATTTACTACCACCACAGAGGAGCTGTGGTCTACCAAATAATTTGGGTTATCGGTGCTTTCGGACATGGAATACATCATTCCCATAGCTCTGACTAGTGGAAATAACTGAGGATGTTCTCCGCTTACAGCGATAAAGTCAGAATGGAAAAAATTGATATACTCGTTTAATCGTTCTGGCGTGTCACGTTTTGGATCAACAGACAATAACACTATTTGAATAGGAAAATCCGTGGGTATTTTTTGCAGTTCAGGGTAAATACCTGTCAACTCTGCCATCGTAGTTGGGCAAATATCAGGGCAGAAAGTATAACCAACAAAAACTAGACTCCAATGGCCCTTTAGATCCTCTTCTGTGAATATTTGTTTATTATGGTCGATTAACTGAAAATCTGGCAGGGCTCTTGCCAGCGGGTAAAGACTCACATGTTGGATTTTATCAATTCCGCGAGGCGGTGCAATGTTGATTGCCGCCACAACTCCAATAACCAGGGCGATAAATGCAATAAGGCCTGCTTGTAATTTACTCATGCTTAAAAGTGCGCATAGTGGTCGACCAAAAGCACTACAAACAATATCATCAGATGGATAATTGAAAATTTAAAGGTTTGCATTGCAGTTTGTTCGTTTGCGGTAAATTTCAATTTCCAAGCGTAATATAAAAAGCCTGCATTTAACAACGAAGAGCCAACAAGGTATATCAGCCCTGACATACCTATCAAATAAGGCAACAAACAGACCACACAGAGTAAAACCGTATATAAAAGAATCGAGGTTTTAGTAAATTCAATGCCATGAGTCACAGGCAACATAGGCACTTGCGCTTTTGCGTAGTCTTTTTCGCGATGAATGGCTAAAGCCCAAAAATGTGGCGGGGTCCAAATAAATACAATCAATACTAACAACAGCGCATGAGCATGGACTTCTCCAGTTACCGCTGTCCAGCCCAGCAATGGAGGTATAGCACCCGCTAAGCCCCCGATAACAATATTTTGTGGGGTAGCTCGCTTTAAATACATGGTATAAACCACCGCATAACCCAAAAGCCCAGCAAAGGTTAACAATGCCGTTAAACGATTGACCCATAGTTCAAGTATCACATAACCCACAACAGTTAATACCGCTGCAAAAAGCAATGCTTTTTGCGGGCTCACTTTGCCTTTCGCTACTGGCCGATTAAATGTACGCGCCATTTTGCTATCTATTTTTCTATCAACAACATGATTCACCACCGCTGCAGCAGATGACAAAAAGCCAATACCTATTAATCCAGCAATAAAAATTTGCCAACCTATCCAACTATCACTGGCTAAACACATGCCAACCAATGCGGTTAACAATAGTAATAACACAACTTTGGGTTTGGTTAATTCATAATAATCTAGGCAAGTAGCCCATAAATTAAATTGATTGTTTTGTTGCTCTGCAGCCACGACCTTACTCACCTTTTTCTCCTAAGTTTTACGATATAACGTGTAACTGATGGTGACTAGCACCAACATTAAACACGCAGCCACCATGTTATGCAGTAAAACAACCACAATTGGTAAACTAAAAACTACATTGCTAACGCCCAAAATTACTTGAGCACCTAGAACCAACACCATTATCACAGATAACTTTTTAATTAAGTTTGAGCTGGCTGCAGCATATAATCTGGTACCTAACCAACATAAATACAAAAAGGTAATCAACGAGCCTATTCGGTGAATAATATGTATAGTCATACGCTCATTACTATCATGACCACCAAATTCATAATTGTCTGCTTCAATAATACTAAAAGCACCAGCAAGGTCTAATCGTTCATACCATACACCTTCACAAATGGGCAATTCTGTGCAGGCTAGTGCAGCATAATTAGCAGACATCCAGACACCGAAAGTGATTTGACCTGTCAAAATAATAATACCTAATATTGAATATTTACAAAACTGACGCAACCTAGCATCACCCCCAGGAATACGATACGGGGTTAACCTTAAATACAATAAAAACAAACCAGACAATACACTAAAACTAATTAATAAGTGAATCACCACCATCGCAGGTGATATTTCGAGAGTCACACTCCACATATCAAATGCGCCCTGAAAACAGACTAATATCAACAAAAAAAGCGGCAGTTTTAATGGTTTGTTATAAGCTTTGCTGAAAAGGCTATTTATAAATATCACCAAAATTAAAAAAGCTAATGCACTAGCGAAATAACTCTGGATTATCTCATTCCATGCTTTGTTTTGTTTAAATGGGCGCTCAAGGAGAACTTTTTCTGCGATTTCAATATTTTCAGTGGTTTTAGAAAAACTTTGGGGGTTATAACAACCTGGCCAATCAAGACAACCTAAACCTGCGTCTGTTAGTCTTGAATAAGCACCTAGGACAATCACTATCATTCCTAAGAAAATGCTCACCAAAACTATGTTTTTCATATTCTTTTTCTTTATCCAATCCGTGAAAGCTTAAGCACTTTACGCATGTCAGACAAAATATCACGACTATCAAGGATAGCTATTTTAGGGTCAACTTGTAACGAATATCGTAAAATAACGTTATTCAAAGTATCTGCAATAAAAATACCTTCTCTAATATTATCTTTAAATATTTGCTTAACGCTATTCAAATCGGTGGTTAACAAGCGAACGTTTTGATTTTGCTTAAGAATAGTGTGCTGCTCGCTATCGCTATTTTCATGGGTGATCACCAATACTTCTGCTCTGTCGCTATGTTTACCTAATGCACTGCGCACCTGAATAATACTGTACAGGGCATTTTCACATGCTTGGTTACAGGTTTCAGGCAAAACGTAGACTAATTTCCACTTAGGTTCTGGTTGCCTAGTATCTATAGAACTAACGTCCAAGGGAGGAGAAATCAATTGACCTTTATTGGTGGCCGCTTGATTAAACCAACCGTTATCTAGGGCTAGTTTTGCTAGTAGGACGGGTAATACAAATACTGCGACAAAAATAAACATCAAACGTTTATTATTGGCCTTTTTAATGTTTGTCAATGTCGTTCCTCATAATTTTTTTTCTTTGTGCAATCACAAAGACAACTATTGCAGCAAGTGCTAACAAAAACCATTGTACTCCATAAGCTATATGCTTTTCAGGAGCCATTACTACCGGTTTCCAGTCTCGAATAAAACCGGAAGCTGGGTCATCATTGAGTTGCACCACAAAAGGTAAAAAGGGTGTCTTGTACATAGCCTCGACTACCTCAAAATCAATTTGTTGGATTAATTTAGGCCAATTATCATTTATGACAGCTGTTTCTGTCACCATAGCATTATCAGTAGGAAAATTAACCACACCTGTATAAGACATTTTATTATCATCTAGTTCAATGTTAGGAAATACATCACGGCTTTTGGTGGCAGGTAGCCAACCCAAATTTGCAAGCAACATTCCAGAAGATGTTTCGAGTGGCACCAATACTTGGTAACCGACACGGCCGTTATTGATTTTGTTGTCCAACATAAAAAAACGGGTCACGTCAGCTTTTGCAACGAAACTAATTGGCATATCAAGCATATTGTCTATATCGGTCAGGGCCTGCTGCAAACTTATTTGCTCAGTTAAGGAAGCTTTATGGATAGACAATAAACGTAGATTTTTTTCTTCTGCCCGTTGTAATTGCCACATACCTAATGCAAACATAATGACAACTGCTACTAAAGTAATTAAGGTAGCAACCAAAGGTAAACGAGATAGTATTTTAATCATATCAAACAAAATTTCTTCAGAGGCAAATAAATGTTAATCAAATTATTAATTGGTGGGTTGATTCTGTTTATGGTGTTTAATTTATTTAAAGCCATGATAGTCATGCTAAAAAATGACCCAGATAAACCGCATATGAGTAAATTTATTGGACGCAGACTAATGGCTTCTGTGACAATAATTGTGCTCATTTTAGTGGCCTTAGCCACTGGCTTAATAACACCTAACTCATCACCCTATTAATAAAAAAGAGCCACGTTAATAAACGTGGCTCTTTTTCAAGTTGTATTATCTTTAAACTATGTACACAAAGAAGAAAAGTATCAACCAAACAACATCAACGAAATGCCAATACCAACTTCCTGCCTGGAAGGCAAAGTGATTAGCTGGAGTGAAGTGACCTTTAAATACTCTTAGTAGCATAATAAACAAAATTATAGTGCCCAAAGTTACATGGAAACCATGAAAACCAGTTAACAAGAAGAATGTATTACCATAAACACCTGAATCTAGTCTTAAGCCTAGATCTGTATAGGCATGCACGTACTCTTCCACCTGCAATCCTACAAAGATACAGCCTAAAAGTACCGTAACACTTAACCATATTTTTAAAGCTTTACGTCGATTTTCTTCTAACCCAACATGAGCCATATGGCACGTAACAGAAGATATAATCAAAATAGCGGTATTCATTAATGGTAAACCGAACCATCCCATTGCTTGTGTGGTGGTGCCACCTGGAGTTGTCACTAACGGCCATATAGCTTCAAACGCTGGCCATAATACTTCTCCAGTCATATCGTTGTTACCTGCACCACCTAACCATGGAACTGAAATCGTGCGAGCATAAAATAACGCACCAAAAAAAGCACCAAAAAACATTACCTCTGAGAATATAAACCAGGACATGCTTTGGCGATACGAACGATCAAGCTGAGCGCTGTATAAACCACTCATAGATTCATGTATCTGATTTTTAAACCAGCCATACAACATATATGTCAGAGTTAGTAAACCAGCAGTTAAAATATAACCGCCATATCCTTCTTTATCGCTAGTGCTTTCGATAACAAAGTTACCAGCTCCCACTGAAATTAAAAATAGCGCTACTGCACCAACAATTGGCCATGGACTCTGTTCGGGTACATAGTAAGTTTCGTATTCTTTCTCTGACATGGTGTTCTCCTTTAACCGCGATTCATGGCAACAACTTCGACTGGTTCTGCTGAAGAAGTTACATTGTATAGAGTATATTGCACGGTGAAATAGGTAATATTTTTAGGCAGTTGTGGGTCCACATAAAAACGCATAGGCATCAACAATTCTTCACCTGCTTGTAAAGTTTGCTGTTCAAAACAAAAACATTCAGTTTTGTTCATATAGATTGCAGCCGGGCCAGGCGAAACTGAAGGAATAGCTTGCCCAACTATCCTTGTACTTGCAGGATTTTTTACATAAAAATCAACCTGATTCATTTCGCCAGGGTGCACTTTTATCCGCTTTGTTTCAGTGCTGAACTGCCAAGGCATGCCGGTATTAATGCGAGTGATAAAATCAACAGTGACCAAACGACTCTTGTCGATTTCAACTGATTCATACACAGCGGCTATATCTGACGTTTTGCCATTTATGCCTAATGCATCACAAAGTACATCATACAAAGGTACAAGTGCGAAACCAAAACCAAACATGCCTACTACTATGGCAGCTAGTTTCATAACCATCTTGCTATTTTTTGTTTGCACTTGTTGCTCTGACATTATCTTTATCCCCTATTCTGTTAATTACTTTATAACAGGCGGTGTTGCAAATGTGTGATAAGGGGCTGGCGAAGGAATTTCCCACTCCAATCCTTCTGCGCCTTCCCATACTTGATCAGAAACAGGCTCACCTTGTTTCTTACAGGCTTTTATCAACAACGTTAGGAAAATCAACTGCGATAAGCCGAAGGCAAAACCACCAATACTGATCCACTTATTAAAATCAGCAAACTGTAATGCATAGTCTGGAATACGTCTAGGCATACCAGCTAAGCCGACAAAGTGCATTGGGAAGAACAGTACGTTGACTGAAACCAATGAACACCAGAAATGCCACTTAGCCAAGCCGATATGGAACATTTTTCCCGTCCACTTAGGAAGCCAATAATAAACAGCAGCCATAATGGAGAAGATAGCGCCTGTAACTAATACATAGTGAAAATGTGCCACTACAAAATAAGTATCATGATACTGGAAATCCACTGGCACTATTGCCAACATTAATCCTGATAACCCACCGATGGTAAACAATACTATGAAGGCTAATGCAAACAGCATAGGCACTTCAAATGTCATTGAACCACGCCACATAGTAGCCACCCAGTTAAATACCTTCACTCCGGTAGGTACAGATATCAGCATTGTAGCAAACATGAAGAATAACTCTGCAGCCACAGGCATACCGGTAGTAAACATGTGATGCGCCCAAACAATAAATGATAACAACGCAATAGATGCAGTGGCATAGACCATTGAAGCGTAACCAAAAAGACGCTTACGAGCAAAGGTAGGTATTATCTGGGAGATAATGCCGAAAGCCGGTAAAATCATAATATACACTTCTGGATGTCCAAAGAACCAAAATATATGCTGGAACATTACTGGATCGCCGCCACCAGCGGCATCAAAGAAGCTAGTGCCGAAGAACTTGTCGGTTAGCACCATAGTTACGGCACCTGCTAAAACCGGCATAACTGCTATCAACAAAAATGCAGTGATCAACCAAGTCCATACAAATAAAGGCATTTTCATCCAAGTCATGCCTGGTGCACGCATGTTAAATATAGTCACAATGACGTTAATTGCTCCCATAATGGATGAGGCACCCATTATGTGGACAGCAAACACAAACAACGCTGTACCGTCGGTACTATAGGTAGTAGATAACGGTGCGTAGAAAGTCCAACCAAAAGCAGGACCACCACCTTCCATAAACAAAGAGCCTAACAAAATAGAGAAAGCAAATGGTAAGATCCAAAAACTCCAGTTATTCATTCTAGGCAAGGCCATATCTGGCGCGCCTATCATCATCGGAATAAGCCAGTTAGCCAAGCCTGTAAAGGCCGGCATTACAGCACCAAACACCATGATAAGACCATGTACTGTGGTCATTTGATTAAAAAAGTGTGGCTCTACTATTTGCAGGCCAGGCTGGAATAATTCTGCACGTATGACCATAGCCATAGCACCGCCAGTCAAAAACATAATGAAGGCAAACCAAAGGTAAAGTGTTCCTATGTCTTTATGGTTGGTGGTGTATAGCCATCGTTTGATTCCGTATGGAATATGATGTTCGTGATGCTCACCGTCGTGGTGGTCATCATGATGATTTACTTCAGTAGTTGTTGTCATGGTAACCTGATCCTATTGTCCGTTCATTGCTGCGTTAATATCTTTGGCTTGCACCAAATCACCTGTGTCGTTCCCCCAAGCATTACGTTCATAGGTGACCACTGCTGCTATCTCAGACATAGTCAACTGTTTTGCATATGATTGCATGGCACTTCCTGTTACACCGTTAAGCATAATCTCAATATGCCTTGGTTCTTCAATCAGTTTTTCCATGTACATATCATCGTTACCAAAAGCAGCTTTACTTTCCTGTCTGGCAGAATCCCAAGCATCTTTTAAATCTTCTGGTTTCCAAACTGCACGCATTCCTTTACCTCCACCTCCAGCAGAAGCTTTTAACATCACTGGGTAACCCGTTTCTACAGCTAGCTTTTCACATTCTTTAAAATCCGCAATAACTCCTTCAGATCCAGGTACGCAGGGTACGCCTGCTTCTATCATGGTAGACTTCGCATTGGCTTTGTCTCCCATTTGATTAATCATCCTACCAGAAGCTCCAATAAACTTTATGTGATGTTCTTCACATAAATTAGAGAACTTAGCATTTTCAGACAAGAAGCCATATCCCGGATGAATAGCATCAGCATTTGTAATTTCTGCAGCAGCTATAATATTAGACATCTTTAAATAAGACTCACTACTGGGAGCGGGGCCGATACAAACAGCTTCATCAGCAAACCTAACGTGTAAACTCTCTTCATCTGCCTTAGAATATACAGCAACTGTTTTTATGCCCATTTCTTTACAGGTTCTAATTACACGCAATGCAATTTCACCTCTATTGGCAATTAATATTTTTTTAAACATAACTGTTTTGTATTTAAAATTTCAAATTCCAAATTCCGTGTTTTAAGGAACTGTATTTTGGAATCTTAAATTTGGTTATGATGGATCAACTAAAAATAATGGTTGATCAAATTCTACTGGAGATGAATCATCTACTAAAATCTTAACGATTTTCCCTGATACTTCAGATTCTATTTCATTGAATAATTTCATTGCTTCAATAACACAAAGTACATCTCCTTCACCTATAGATGTTCCTATTTCGACAAACATCGGTTTGTCAGGTGACGGTTTACGATAAAATGTTCCAATAATTGGTGATTTTATAGTTATATATTTTGAGTCTTCTGAAACAGCTGGCGCCTCTACAACTGGCGTAGCAGATTGAACTGGAGCAGAAGGCATACCTTGAGCGACTGCTTGATTAACTGGTATTTGTTGCAGGTAAGTCGTCGATTCTCCCCGGTCATCTCCACCTGTTCTAATGGTGATTTTTATATCTTCCATTTCTAATTTTACCTCACTTGCTCCAGATTTTGCAACAAACTTGATTAAATTTTGTATTTCTTTAATGTCCATAAATTAAGGTGGTTATTAAGTTTAACTATCGTAAGCCGATGTTAATAAGATAGAACCCCAAGTACATCCGCCTCCGAAGGCAGCCAATGC
>OOFW01000018.1_pt1 | contig 20616 bp, 17 predicted proteins | sample 1670271 | NCBI WGS metagenome assembly OOFW01 (sample SAMEA98137918, study PRJEB22522) | marine metagenome | biome: marine biome; feature: marine water body; material: sea ice | place: Arctic Ocean | collected 07-Sep-2015 | depth 1.32 m
TTACACGAGTGGGCAAACTGCCCAATATGGTAAGGAACGTTTTACTTAAATATGATTACGAGTGCTTTTCATTTGTAGTAGAACAATGTGAGTTTTACTTAGGTGATAGCCCATCCAGTACTTTTGCCGTTCACTCAAATGATGTTGCCACAGGTGGCTTGAACACATTAGATGAATCATTCATTACTGTTGATTTTCAGGTAACTTACTTCGTCAATAAGTTACAAATATATCTGCCAATGTCAATAACCTCTTTAAAAACCAAAAATGCAAGAGTGTCATCACATTCAATTGGTGCAATGAGTTCTGCTTTTTATAAAAGTGGACCTTCTGATTATAATCATGGCTTCCATTTCGTAAAAGATAACTATAATCAATAAGTAGAAATAACGTATTAGAAAGCCTCGTCTATCATCAAGGATCTTTTTCACGATAATCAACATTTTACTCATGAGAGAATATAATTGTCAGATTTTACACAGGCCGACACACTTGTTAAAGAAGGCCGCTATGCTGAAGCAGAAAAACACTATATTAAGTTACTTCATCATGACTCTAACAATGGGCAAGCTTACCGGGGGCTTGGTAAGCTTGCCCTAATAGCAAATATGCCGGTTAGGGCCATTACTTTATTAAAAAAGGCCTGTCATTTATTACCCAATGAGTCCTTGCCGCTTATTTATTTAGCTAACGCTTTTAATGAAGCTGGCAGTGAGCAGGATGGGTTGACTGTATTGGAGTATGGTCAAAAAGTATTTCCAACCTTAGCCCCAATGCTTTATCAATTAGCCCAACAGCAGTTAATGTTCGGCGATTTTAAACAAGCTGAACAAACATTTCGCAAAGTAATTAAATTTGGAAGGGATTCGATAGTGTCTTATGCACTTCATGACATAACACGCCTAAAATTATTTACCCATAAAGATCATGACTTTGCCTTAATACAATCTAGACTAGATAACAATGAACTTGATGATCAGCAGCAAATAATACTCAATTATGCTTTGGGTAAGATTTTAGATGATATGCAGGACTATGCAAAAGCTTGGCAATATTTTGAAAAAGCGAATAGGTTGCAATTGGCACAGTGTTCTTTCAAAACCCTTGAGTTAACTAACTTTTACCGTGACGTTAAATTAACAGCTACAACCTCACTGCTATCTAAAAAAAGAGATATGAGAAGTAGTGAAACTGTACCGATTTTTGTTATTGGCTTACCTAGATCAGGTTCTACTTTATTGGAACAGATATTGTCTAGGCATGCAGAAATATCAGGGGCAGGGGAATTACCTTATTTAAGTAGGGAAGTGAATGATTATTTGTTTAGTCAAACACAACATCACTATCCTAAGTCCATGCTCAACTTATCAGAAACACAATTGAATGATGCCGCTAAAATATATTTACAAAAACTAAACGCTCATGCTGAAGGGACACATTACGTTGTTGATAAATTACCTGCTAATTTTCAATCAATTGGTTTGATTTATAAATTGTTTCCTAACGCCAAAGTTATACATCTGCATCGACATTTACCAGATGTGGCTATCTCCTTGTATAAAAATTATTTTCAACAAAATGAACCTTATTTTTGTTCTTTGGATGAATTTAAGCAATATAATAAGTTTTATGTAGACTTAATGGCGCACTGGAGAGAACTGCTACCAGATTTTATCTATGACCTGACCTATGAACAACTTATTGACGATAAAGAAGCGACCATCAGATCTTTATTATATTTTTGTGACATTCAGTGGGATCAAGCTTGCTTAGATGAAACCAAATTAAACAGTCCCATCAAAACATTAAGCAATGTTCAGGTCAGAAAGGCAATACATCAAAAGATTATCAGCCCTAGCCAACATTATTTGCAACACTTGCAACTCTTTACATCGGATAATATTTCAACCGATTAAGTTAATAAAACATTGTTGGTAGAATTCATAAGCATTAATTGCAATAACAACAGCTATTTGTTTACAAACGGATTAAAGATTATTTAACCATGCAATTGGATATATTTCTGAATAGTATTAAGTTGATGAGGTTTACTCAAAAAGGCTACGGCTACTTACTAGGATAAACCTCACCTTTATTAACTTTATTCAACAGTTTCATTCCATTTAACATCTTCAATTAGCTTTAATTGGCAACGTCTTAACTTCAATACTCATCTAGCATTAACATCATGATCACAATTTATAAACAAACCTATTAATTTGGTTTGTTTTTGTCATAGGTTGATAAATGAAAGATAGAAACCATTTAGCTAATATAGGGCTCGTCCATCAGGTAAACATTATTGAAAATGGCCTGATTGATATTCCAATGTTGCAAGTTTTAAAACCAGACGGCTCGCTGCACCCAAAAGTAGAATTGCCAAAAATCACTCAACAATCTTCCATTAAAATCCTACAAACAATGCAATATATCAGGGTGTTAGATGAAAGAATGGTAGCAGCACAACGCCAAGGTAGAATTAGTTTTTATCTAGCCTGTACTGGCGAAGAGGCGTCAACCGTTGCTAGTGCTGCAGCACTTGAACCACAAGATATGATCATGTCGCAATACCGTGAACAAGGTGCACTGGCTTATCGAGGCTTTTCAAGTAAAGAATTTATGGATCAAATGTTCAGTAATCAAAACGAGCTGAACAAAGGTAGGCAGATGCCTATTCATTATGGTTCTAAAGCCCTTAATTTTATGACTATCTCTTCCCCTTTAGGTACACAAATACCTCAAGCCAGTGGTTATGCCTACGGACAAAAAATGGCTGGCCTAGAAGCTGTGACCATTTGCTATTTTGGAGAAGGGGCAGCATCTGAAGGCGATTTTCACGCTGGACTGAACATGGCTGCAGTACTTAATTGCCCGGCCATTTTCTTTTGTCGCAATAATGGCTATGCCATTTCAACGCCTTCAGATGAACAGTTTAAAGGTGATGGCATTGCCTCTAGAGGTATAGGTTATGGAGTGAAAACAATACGAGTAGACGGTAATGATGTATTGGCCGTTTATACAGCTACTCAAAAAGCCAGAGAAATAGCATTGGAACATCAATGCCCGGTGCTTATAGAAGCGATGACATATAGATTAGCCGCGCACTCTACATCTGATGATCCTTCAAGTTACCGCTCAAAAGAAGAAGAACAACGTTGGGAGGCAAGAGATCCCATCCCTCGATTTAAAACATGGATGCAGTCAAAAGGCTGGTTAGATGAACCTCAAAACTTAGCATTTATTGAGCAAACAAGACAAGACGTTTTACAAGCCCTTAAAATTGCCGAACAAGTGCCTATATGTCCAATAGAACAAATTATTGAAGATGTTTACGACACTCCTCCATGGCATTTAAAGGCCCAATTAGCTGAATTAAAAACCCATATCGATATGTATCCACAAGCGTATCCTAAAACCTCAGGGAGGTCATAACATGGCGACTATGAATATGTTGCAGGCTGTTAATAATGCGCTGATAACCGCCATGAATGATGACGAAAAAGTGATGGTGTTTGGTGAAGACGTTGGTCAATTTGGCGGGGTGTTTAGAGCTACTAGTAACCTTCAGCAACAATTTGGCAAAGGCCGATGTTTTAATACACCTTTAACTGAACAAGGCATAATCGGTTTTGCCACTGGTCTTGCCTCTCAAGGCTCTGTGCCGGTAGCTGAAATTCAATTCGCTGATTATATTTTCCCCGCCTTTGATCAAATTGTAAATGAAACATCTAAGTTTCGTTATCGTTCTGGCGGCCAGTTTTCATGCGGCACACTGACTATAAGAACACCTTATGGCGGTGGCATAGCAGGTGGGCTTTATCATTCTCAGTCCCCTGAGGCATTTTTTGCGCATATACCCGGTATGAAAGTGGTTATCCCTCGTAATCCTTATCAGGCGAAAGGCCTGTTACTTGAGTCAATTCGCGATGACAATCCAGTATTATTTATGGAGCCAAAACGTTTATATCGTGCTTCAGTCGGCGAAGTCCCTGAAGAGGATTACCAGTTACCTCTTGGCAAAGCTGATATTGTTAAAGAAGGCTCTGATATCACATTATTAGCATGGGGAGCGCAGGTTGAAATCATAGAAAAAGCCGCAGCTATGGCAGAAGAAAAAGGTATCTCTTGTGAGGTAATTGACTTGGCGAGCATATTACCTTGGGATATTGAGACAGTATGCAGTTCAGTTGAAAAAACAGGACGGCTGTTAATCAACCACGAAGCACCCTTAACAGCCGGGTTTGCTAGTGAAATAGCAGCCAGTGTCCAAGAAAGATGTTTTCTTAACCTTGAGTCGCCTATTTGCCGGGTGTGCGGACTAGATACACCATACCCGTTGGCACATGAAAAAGAATATATGCCTGATCATCTAAAAACTTTTGAAGCAATAAAACGTAGCGTCAATTTCTAGATTTAATTTTTAGGTTAATTATTAGCTCAACTTTTAGCTCAATTTAAGGAGCAATCTATGCAAGATTTTATTCTGCCTGATATTGGCGAAGGCATTGTAGAATGCGAAGTGGTCAAGTGGTTAGTCGCTGAAGGCCAAACTATTCTTGAAGACCAAGCCGTGGTCGAAGTAATGACAGACAAAGCACTAGTAGAAATCCCGTCCAAGTATAGTGGTGTGGTGTCTAAGTTGTATTATGCAGAAGGTAATATTGCAAAAGTGCATTCACCTTTGTTTGCTATGCAGGTTATTGAAGATGATGCTTCTCAGCAAGTGTCGCCAGCAACGACTACGGAAATAGCTGCAGAAACAATAACAGAAGTACAAAATCCTCAGGCGATCACAGCTAATAGCGGGTCAACGTCCAAGCAAACTGATACAGACTCTGATACAAAAGACATTGACCCAAAAGCCTCAGGCAAAGCTTTAGCCAGCCCAGCTGTAAGACGTTTAGCTAGAGAATTAGAAATTGACTTATCGCAGGTCGCTGGCAGTGGTGATAAAGGCCGAGTGTTAAAAGATGATCTTAGTGCGGCTTCGCCGCTAGCTGTTCAACCTGTTGCAATCACTCCAATGTTAACAGGCGGAAAACGGGTAGAACCTATTCGCGGCATACAGGCTGCAATGGCAAAACATATGATACATTCAGTTTTTACTGTGCCACATTTTAGTGTTAGTGAAGAAATACAACTGGATAAATTAATTGACGCTAGATCTCAGTTAAAAGAGATATTTGAGCGAGAAGGGGTAAAACTAAGTTTTATGCCATTCTTTATCAAAGCGATGTCCCTAGCGTTAGAGCAATTCCCCATTATCAACAGTCAAGTTAATCAAGACTGTTCAGAAATTACTTATTTTGACGACCATAATATTGGTATAGCAGTGGACTCTAAAAATGGTCTGGTTGTGCCAAATATTAAGGGGGTTCAGAGACTTTCATTATTTGAAATCGCTCAAAAAGCTAATGAGCTAGTCAGTCTTGCCCGCGAAGGAAAGTTGAAGAATACAGACTTAAAAGGCGGCACCATCAGCATTTCAAATATAGGTGTACTAGGAGGAACCGTTTCTACCCCTGTTATTAATGCTCCTGAATCAGCGATAGTGGCATTAGGTAAAATACAACGTTTACCTAGATTTGATGAAAACGATCAAGTGACAGCGGTTAATATTATGCAAGTCAGCTGGTCTGGTGATCATCGAATTATTGATGGGGCGACTATGGTGAGGTTTAATAACTTATGGAAAAGCTACTTAGAAAATCCACTGTATATGTTAGCTAAAATCAAATAATTTATTTTTTGGTGTTAAATGTTGTTTAACACCACTTAATCGTAATCACGGGTGCAATTTAAGCAAAATTGTGTAACTCTTTATTCAGAAAAAGCACAAAATTTAGTGAATATGACAAGCCCTAAAGTTGTCCCAAATGATCGACTTATAGCTTACCTAATACCAGGCGTAAAAAAATGTGACTCAGTCAATTAGGCCTTGCAAAATAACCCGAGACTGGATGGATAATACGCCAGCTCGTTATACTTATCGTTGTATACCTCTTACCGTGGCAAACAGTGTGGGTTGGGAGATATTAAATTCTGTTGATGATGAAATCTCTTGGACAGGACTAGATGGTGGTGATCAGCTGGATATAAAAACCGCTCATAAAGGTTCATTTACTCCTATACCCCACTTTATTTCTGGCAATGTGACTTGGTATATCCCATTTTTATTTCGTACCTCACCTGATTACGGCCTTCTAATTAGCGGACCTGGGAATCAAGATAAAAGTATTGCAGTGCTTTTAGATGCATTTATTCGCATCGATTGGTTACCTTTTCCATTCACAATGAATTGGCGGCTGACCGAACCAAATAAAACCGTTAAATTTAAAGCCCGTGAACCTATATGCCGTATTATGCCTTACCCTCTAGCTTTGCTTAATGATATGCAACTGGAAATCCGTGATATGCAAAACGATCCTAACTTTATGCAACAAGTCCAACAATGGCATAAACAAAGAGATGCAAGTAACGAGAGTCAATGTTAGGCAGAACAGAAATAGGCAGATGAGGGACGTAAGCCTGACTTAAAAGAATTATGGAACTCTAATTATGCAAGAGGGCAAGCTACCACACCACCCGAAAATGCACATCAAAACTTGTTTAAATGTTCTGAGCCGATTGATGAACGAGTCCATAAATAATCCTGAAAAGACTTCTGGTGTTTATACTCAAAGAGAAACTAACAGCAAAGCAAATATTACATTAGAATTAAACATTAGAAGTAAAATGTTCGAACTATTCATATTATTCACATTATTCAAGGAACCTAAACTTGTTAAGTTATCGTCACAGTTTTCATGCAGGTAATCATGGGGATGTTTTAAAGCACCTTTGTCAAATGTTATTGATCGACAAGCTTAAAAGTAAAGATAAAGGTTTTTGTTATTTTGATACTCACAGTGGTGCAGGGGTGTATCAATTAAACTCAGAAGAGTCCCTCAAAACCAATGAGTTTAAGAACGGCATTGAACGTCTGACTGGTCATTCTGTGCAAAACGAAGCACTGAGCAATTATTTGTCTTTAGTGCATGCATATAAAGAATTTAACCAATATCCTGGTTCGCCAGAAATTGCTAAATCTATGTTGCGTCCTCAGGATAAATTGATATTGATGGAATGGCACAATCAGGAAATACTCAATTTAAAAAGTAATCTTGGTGGTAAAAACATCGTAATTCATCACAGAGATGGATATGAGGGGTTGTTAGGTTTAACACCTCCCAGTATGCCCCGAGGTATGGTGCTTATCGACCCTTCTTATGAAGTGGCGGATGAATATCAACAAGTAGTCGATACCGTGGTAACTGCCTATAAAAAATGGAATTCTGCGATTTATGCGATTTGGTATCCGTTAATTAGTGATAGAAAGGCGTCGAACACAACCTTTGAAAGCAGCGGAAGTAAAAAAGGTAAAAGTGAAGCTATGTTGGAAAACTTAGCTCAACATTCTTTTAAAAATATACTTAAAGTAGAGTTATGCGTAACCGGCAGCGGTGAAGCTGGAGGCATGTATGGCTCTGGTATGCTTATCATTAATGCCCCTTGGCAACTTGATAAGCAAATTATAGAAAACTTGCAAGAGCTAACACCGTTAATGGCTCAAAATGATAGCGCCTCGTTCTCAGTTGATTGGCTAATTGAGGAATAATAGGTAAAAACAAGATGTTGACACCCGCTAACATAAAACACTTTTATATCCCTGATGAACAATCTATTTATTTGCTGTCTCATAAGGATGCTAAAAAACTAAAAGATTGGTTTAAGTTGTGCACTGATCAGTTGCAGTTACTTGGTTATAAAGACATTGAATTGATAGGCAAAGGTGCTTTTGGTTTTGCTTTTGCGGGAACCTCTTCCGGAGCCGTCTCAAAAAGCAATTCTAAAAATGAACTAAGGTTAAAGGATCCTGAAATCATTGAAAAGCCTCAACAACAAGTGTTTAAGTTTTCTCGGATAAATTTACCGCAACACGTTCAAGACAGATTTGAAGAAGAAGCTTATATGCTGAGCTTGGTTAATCATCCTCGGGTGCCAAAGCTTATCGAATATCAGCGCATCCAAAAACAATCTGTTTTGGTTATGGAAAGAGCTAAAGGCGAAGACTTCGAGAAAATTTCCCTTAAATACGGTCCATTGTCAGTGCGTTTGGTTATTAATATAGCGGCCCAACTGGCTGATATTTTATTGTATTTACGTGAGCATAAACAACAAGGCCAAACTAAACCTATAGTTCATGGCGATATTAAACCTTCAAACATTGTGTTTGATGAAGCCAGCGAAACAGTGGGTCTAATAGACTGGGGCTCTTCTGTTTTTGCTCAAATCGATCAACAAGGGCAGTTTGTTGGTAATAATGTGATGGACTTAATGTCAAGTGATATGCAGCAAACCAACGCGCGCTTAGGAGATGTGTATTTTATCGGTGAAGATCAACTGAATGGTGGTTTGTCTTCAGTCCGTTTTGATGAACAAGGTTTGGCCAGTACTTTGTACGCATTGGCTTCAGGTCAATCGAGCCGTTTTGGGCATAACGTTATTAGCCCAAATTCCCTTGGCTTGCCCCATCAACTTGCTAAAACATTAACCGCGATGATGAGCGATTCGCCAACGATACGTCGTCAAGGTGGTGACTATTTCATTAATAACATGCAATTTATGAAAAATTTGGTGTTGAATAAAAATATACATCCTCAGCATATTTCGTTGATACCCACTAGATTAAGCCCTTACAACAAAGAAATCGACTCTGTGGTTTATAGCTCACGCAAGTCATTTTTACGAATAGAAGCCTTAGGAGAGCAAGAACTTAGATACATCGATGATGCTCAATTTGATCGTTATTATAAAAACTATATGCAGGGTATGGGCGATACAGAAAAAGCCTTTGTAGCTGCAGTCAGCCGCTTAGGTAAGTATCCTGTTGTAGGTGGATTAGCAGTAAGGTGGGAAGAAACCGGTGTATTTATAGATTCTAGCCTGAATTTGTATGATGCAACTTTAAAGAAGTCTTTTGAAGCGTCTCTTAATAATGTTGTACATTTTGCCAGAGCCATCAAACGGATAGGTGTTTTTAAATGTTGTATGTTCAACGCCCGAGATACTTTGCACTTAGAACGAAGTGACGAAACCAGTGCATTTAGACCTGTCAAAGCCATGCAAATTCCCTATGAATTGAGTGCAGTATCACTCACTGAGCACGACAGCCGTATGCATTCGTATTTTGAAGACGGTGATGACCCAGACGAATTATTAGTCCTGCCTCATCAATTAATGGCTGTAATCAGGCAATTAAATAGTATTCACCATACGGGCTGTATCATTTTTGAATCATTACCTACACACCTCAAAATACACAGTGATTACAAGCTGCTAAATCATGGTTTTGAATTGGAGTTTAAAAGCTTATTAAAAGATGTCATTGATCTTATACCTACAATTGCAGGGCTTGGAATATCAGGTTTTATGAAGTTGCCATTTAAAGATACGCGATTTTTTACCCTTCAGGGTCAATTACCTGATAAATTTTATCCTAGGGATCCATATCAACACACTATAAGGTAATTACCATAGTGTAATAGATGAAAGAGTATAATAATGAAAGAAAAAAAAGAGAGCTTATGTCAGAAGTCAAATTAGTAGAGCTGTTAACTTTAGATAAACTTGAAGAAGGTTTATTCCGTGGACAAAGTTGGGATTTAGGTTACCGGGCACTATTTGGAGGGCAGGTATTAGGTCAGGGGCTTGCCGCCGCGCAGCTCACTTTGCCAGAAGAGCGGATTACCCATTCATTCCATAGTTATTTTTTGCTACCTGGTGATGCAAATAAACCTGTGATATTTGATGTGGAAAATGTTCGCGATGGTCGCAGTTTCTCAACCAGAAGAGTGAAAGCCATTCAAAACGGTAGAAACATTTTTTCCATGACTGCATCTTTTCAAACACCTGAAAATGGCCTCAGCCACCAATATGCTGACATGCCTAATGTATCGCCACCAGAAGATATTGAGTCAGATATCAAAGTGTTTGGTAACACTAAGGATATGCCTGATCGTATGTGCGAAAGTATCGGTTACCACAAACCCATTGATATGCGCACCGTTGACTTTGTTGATCCTGCTAAAGCAATAGTACGAGAGCCAAAACGCTATATTTGGATGAAGGCTCAAGAGGTACTGTCTGGTAATATCAATCTTAATCAAGTGATGTTGGCATACGCATCTGACTATCATTTCTTATCTACCGCACTTCACCCCCACGGTGTGACAAATAGAGATAGAAATCTTCGTATGGCAACGATTGATCATTCAATGTGGTTTCATCATCCTTTCGATTTCGATGAGTGGTTATTGTATTGTGCTGAAAGTCCTTTCTCTGGTGGTGCCAGAGGATTAGTTAGAGGCCAATTTTTTAATCGTGAAGGTAAGTTAGTTGCTTCAACCATGCAAGAGGGTTTATTACGTCAAATAGGAGATAAAAAATGATTTATTCTTTGGGAGATGATCATGTTTATATTGCAGACGGTGTATTTATAGCGCCAAGTGCTGATGTAATTGGTAAAGTCGTGTTACAAAAAAACACCAGTGTTTGGTTTAATGCAGTGGTGCGCGGTGACTGTGATGTCATTACAATTGGGGAAAACAGCAACGTTCAAGATGGTTCAGTATTGCACACTGATGTTGGTGTACCTTTAACGATTGGAAAAGGTGTCACTATTGGTCATAAAGTGATGTTGCATGGTTGTGAGATAGGGGATTACAGCTTAATTGGGATCAATACTGTGGTGTTAAACGGCGCAAAAATTGGTCGGTATTGTGTCATAGGTGCTAACAGCTTAATTACCGAGAACATGCAGATACCTGATGGTTCATTAGTGATGGGGTCGCCTGCTAAAATAATTAAAGCTATTCCTGAACATCAGCAAAAAATGCTTGAACAATCGGCTCAGCATTATGTTGATAATGCTAAAAGATTTTCAACACAATTAAAGTCATGTTGAACCTCAAGATAAAAAAACCCGAAACTATCACTAGTTCGGGCTCAAGGGAATGGCTCTTTGCCAGAGCCGTGCGTTAAACGAAACATCCTCTTTTATATTAAATTCATTAAACTTGGATATTAATAATAGAACAAGTTTGTGTAAAAAATAAACAACTTTCAAAGTTATTTTTCTTCTCCAGAAAATAATATCTTAATAGTTAACTCTTTATTCAACACAGAAATATTTAGATAAATGAGTATTTTTGTTGTTTATGCTCGCTATGCTTGTCTTGTAGGGAAGTGTTAATACTGTAAAGATTAATTAGTAAGTTTATTTTTTGTATGGAATACATATGTCTCAATTATTATCATCATTTTCTTCTTTTATACCCCCTTCACGTGTACTTATGGGACCTGGCCCTTCAGACGTATACCCACAAATTCTTGAAGCGTTGGCTAGGCCTACTATTGGCCATTTAGATCCAAAGTTTGTTGATTTAATGGATGAAGTAAAACAGTTATTACAGTTCGCATTTCAAACTAATAACTCCTTAACTATGCCAATTTCGGCGCCGGGTTCTGCGGGCATGGAGTCTGTTTTTGTTAACCTAGTTGAGCCGGGCGATAAAATTATTGTGTGCCAAAATGGGGTGTTTGGTGGTCGTATGCAGCAAAATGTCCAGCGCTGTGGTGGACATGCGATTATGGTGCAAGATAGATGGGGTGAACCCACAGATTTGAATAAAGTGAGAGAAACACTGCAAGCTAATCCTGATGTTAAGGCCTTAGCCTTTGTCCATGCAGAAACCTCAACAGGTGTGTTAAATGATGCTAAGGCATTGTGTCAATTGGCTAAAGAATTCGACTGTTTAACAATAGTTGATGCTGTAACGTCTTTGGGGGGGAGTGAATTAAAAGTAGATGAATGGCAAATTGATGCAATTTATTCAGGGACGCAAAAATGCCTGTCATGTGTTCCAGGATTATCACCTGTCTCTTTTAGTGATCGGGCTATCGAAGTCATTAAACAGCGCAAACATCGTGTGCAAAGTTGGTTTTTAGATATGGATTTGATCATGGGTTATTGGGGGCGAGGGGGAAAAGAGGGTAAAAGTAGTAAACGTGCTTACCATCATACTGCCCCTGTCAATAGTATTTATGCCTTGCACGAATCACTACTAATCTTGCACAAAGAAGGACTGCAAAATACTCATGCAAGGCACGACCGAAACCATCTGAGTCTAAAGTCTGGATTGGAAAAACTTGGTTTAGAGTTTGTTGTTCAAAAAAACTATCGTCTACCACAATTAAATATGGTGAGAATACCTTATGGTGTTAATGATGCAGAGGTTCGTGATCGGTTGTTAAATGAATTCAATTTAGAAATTGGCGCGGGCTTGGGCGAATTGGCCGGTAAAGTATGGCGAATTGGTTTGATGGGCTGTAGTTCAAGTCAAAAGAATGTTGATTATTGTGTTTCTAGTTTAGAAGCAGTACTCGACTAAAGTAATGGATCCTTAAGATGACGGGTCAATTGTCGACAGTTGGCTCTTGTTATTTTATATAAAAGCTATAAGATAAGTTTATGTTAATTTATTGTCGACAATGTTTAATTGCAAATATTAAATAATTTAACCCCTGGTATCACTCGGGCTGATGCAGTATTTACTGACCTCCGCCAGCGTATTGTTGAGGGTGATATATCAACCGGCTCTAAGTTAAGCGAACCAGAACTTGCCAAATATTACGAAATTAGCCGAAGTACATTACGCGATGCGTTATCACGCTTAGAAGGCTGTGGCCTGCTTGAACGTAAAGCTAATATTGGTTATCGCGTGGTGACATTGTCAACTGAGCAGTTACTTGAAATTTTTCGAGTCAGAGAATCTTTAGAAGGTATGGCGTGCCGATTGGCTGCACAAAATATGACGTCAAAACAAATTCAAGATTTAAAACACCTACTCGAAGTACACAATCAGTACGAGTCATTGCAGCAAGGGCAGGCCTACATTCAAGAAGAGGGTGACTTAGATTTTCATTTTTGCATTGTCATGGGTAGCGGTAACAAATTACTGATACGCCTGCTATGTGAAGAATTGTATTATCTTGTGCGCATGTATCGTTATCAATTTGGTATGGCCAGTCCCCGAGCTAAAAGAGCATTTTCTGAACATCATCACATTATTCAAGCCATCGAAGATAAAGATGGCGAATTAGCTGAAATACTTATGCGTCGGCATATTTCAGCATCACGTAAAAACGTCGAAAAAAGGATGAATACTCTATGAAAACACCCGGACAACGATTTCGTCAAGCCCTTAAAGACAATCACCCTTTACAAATTGTTGGCACTATTAACGCGTATACAGCGATGATGGCTAAACAAATTGGTCATCAGGCTATCTATTTATCAGGTGGCGGTGTGGCTAATGCGTCCTATGGCTTGCCTGATTTAGGCTTGACCTCTTTGAACGATGTTTTAGTGGATGTGCAGCGTATCACTGCAGCTTGTGACCTACCTTTATTAATCGATATCGATACAGGGTGGGGTGGGGCTTTTAATATCGCTAAAACTATTCGTGATATGGAAAAAGCAGGTGCTGCAGCGGTGCATATGGAAGACCAAGTGGCGCAAAAGCGCTGTGGGCATCGCCCAAATAAAGAAATTGTCTCCACTGAAGAGATGGTTGACCGGATCAAGGCTGCCGTTGATGCCCGTATCGATCCTGATTTTTTCATTATGGCTCGAACTGATTCTTTTGCTCAAGAAGGCTTAGAAGCATCTATTAAAAGAGCCAAGGCTTACGCAGCTGCTGGAGCTGATGGTATTTTTGCTGAAGCGGTAAAAACTGAAGAGCACTATCGAGCATTTTCTGAAGCATTAGACGTACCAATTTTGGCCAATATCACAGAGTTTGGTCAAACTGAACTATGGAATAAGTCAGAGTTAGGCGAGTGGGGGGCAGATATGGTGCTCTACCCACTCAGTGCATTTAGAGCAATGAATAGAGCTGCTGAGAACGTTTATCAATCTATTTTGACAAATGGTGATCAAAAATCGGTGGTTAACAGCATGCAAACACGCATGGAATTGTATGACTATTTAGGCTATCACGCATATGAACAGAAACTTGACTCGCTATTTTCTGAAGGTAAAAACAAGTAATTGCATGCACTTTTATATGCATCTTGCATTTAGGAATAATTATAAACTCTAAAACCCTTAAATTTTACAAGAGCAAGGGTTTACATTATATAAGTTGGAATAAATTATGGCTGAAAAAAAACTTAGTGGTGCCGGTCTACGGGGCCAAAGTGCTGGTCAAACTAAACTGTGTACAGTAGGAAAATCAGGTTCGGGCCTCACCTATTGTGGTTATGATGTGTCAGATTTAGCGGATAACGCAACGTTTGAAGAAGTGGCTTATTTATTATTTAATGGCGAACTGCCCAATCAAGCAGAATTAAATAGCTATAAAGCAGAGTTAATGTCCCAGCGTGACTTACCTCTAGCATTAAAAGAAGTATTAAAACTGATACCAGCAGACGCTCATCCAATGGATGTAATGCGTACTGGTTGTTCATTTTTAGGTAACCTTGAATCTGAAGTTGACTTTAGTGAGCAAAACAAAGCCTCAAATAGGTTGCTAGCCACTTTTCCAGCCATCATGTGTTATTGGTACAAATATAGTCATGATGGTGTAGAAATTGATTGTGTCACTGATGAGGATTCGATTGGTGGTCATTTCTTAAAGCTTTTAACCGGTGGCACTCCACCTGAACTGCATAGAAAAGTGATGGATGTATCACTTATTTTATATGCTGAGCATGAATTTAATGCTTCAACTTTTACTGCCCGAGTATGCGCCTCTACTTTATCGGATATGTACTCTTGTGTAACCGGTGCGATTGGTTCACTTCGCGGCCCGCTGCATGGGGGAGCAAACGAAGCGGCAATGGATATGATCCAGAAGTTTAGCTCACCTGCTGATGCAAAAGTGCAGATGGCCGCAATGTTAGCTCGTAAAGACAAAATAATGGGATTTGGCCACGCTATCTACAGTGATTCAGATCCTCGCAACGTGATAATTAAAGCTTGGTCTGAAAAACTCGGACAAGAGTTTGGTGATAGTTCACTCTATGATATTTCAGTGGCCTGTGAAGAATTTATGTGGGATACAAAAAAATTATTCTGTAATGCTGACTTTTTCCATGCCTCGGCTTACCACTTTATGGGTATTCCGACTAAATTATTCACACCTATCTTTGTTTGTTCGCGTTTAACCGGTTGGGCTGCTCACATTATGGAGCAGCGTTCAAACAACCGTATCATTCGCCCAAGTGCTGATTATATAGGCGCTGAGCCAAGAAAAGTAACGGCCATTAGCCAACGCTAAAAGCCTCTTAATTATAGGCCGATAGCAATCGGCCTGACTCTTCTTATCTATTCTGTGGACCTAAATATGAATTACGAATATCGCAAACCCCTTCCCGGTTACACAATAGCTGGAACCAATATTGATTATTTTGATACCCGCGCTGCAGTTGAAGCTATTAACCAAGGTGCTTATGCTAAATTACCTTACACGTCTCGTGTTTTAGCAGAACAATTGGTGCGTAAATGCGCACCAGATATACTCACTGATTGCCTAAAACAGATTATTTATCGTAAACAAGAGTTGGATTTTCCTTGGTATCCAGCACGTGTTGTTTGTCATGATATTTTAGGGCAAACCGCTCTTGTCGATTTGGCAGGCTTACGCGATGCGATAGCCGAGCAGGGAGGTGACCCGTCGAAAGTTAACCCAGTAGTGCCGACCCAATTAATTGTCGATCACTCATTGGCTGTCGAACATGATGGAGATGATCCCGGCGCTTTTGATAAAAACAGAGCAATAGAAGACAGACGTAACGAGGACCGCTTTCATTTTATTGAATGGACCAAAACAGCGTTTAAAAATGTGGATGTTATCCCCGCCGGCAACGGTATCATGCATCAAATAAACCTTGAAAAAATGTCACCGGTTATCCAATTAAGAGATGGCGTAGCGTTCCCTGATACCTGTGTAGGTACAGACAGCCATACTCCCCATGTTGATGCTTTAGGTGTTATCGCTATCGGTGTGGGAGGCTTAGAAGCAGAAACGGTTATGCTTGGTAGGCCCTCCATGATGCGCTTACCTAATATTGTTGGCGTTAGGTTAAACGGAAAGCGCCAGCCTGGTATTACGGCAACCGATATTGTGTTGGCCATCACTGAATTTTTGCGTAACGCTAAAGTTGTTTCAGCATATCTTGAGTTTTATGGCGAAGGCGCAGCTAATTTAACCATTGGCGACCGTGCTACTATTTCGAATATGACACCTGAATACGGTGCGTCTGCGGGCATGTTTTATATCGATAAACAAACTATTGATTATTTAAAAATAACTGGCCGAGAGCCAGAGCAAGTAGCATTAGTTGAAACCTATGCTAAACATACTGGCCTTTGGGCAGATGACTTAATAGATGCTGAATATGAACGTGTATTAGAGTTCGATTTATCATCTGTAGGCCGCAATATGGCTGGTCCCTCCAGCCCACATCGTCGTCTTGCTACAGCCGACTTAGCTTCAAAAGGTATTGCCTATGCTGTGGAGCAAAAAGAAGGTCAAATGCCTGATGGTGCAGTTATTATTGCTGCTATTACCAGTTGTACTAACACCAGTAATCCACGCAACGTTGTGGCAGCAGGTTTAATTGCTAAAAAAGCCAATGAATTAGGTCTATTAAGAAAACCTTGGGTGAAATCGTCATTTGCACCGGGCTCAAAAGTAGCCAAGTACTATCTAGAAGAGTCAGGTTTATTACCTGAAATGGAAAAGTTAGGTTTCGGTATTGTTGGATACGCATGTACTACCTGCAACGGCATGAGTGGTGCGCTTGATCCTGCTATTCAAAAAGAAGCATTGGACCGTGACTTATATACCACTGCGGTTCTATCGGGTAACCGAAATTTTGATGGGCGTATCCATCCATACGCCAAGCAGGCATTTTTAGCGTCGCCACCGTTAGTTGTCGCTTATGCTATCGCGGGCACGATGCGTTTTGATATTGAAAAAGACGCCCTAGGTTATGATAAAAATGGTTATGCTATTACCTTAAAAGATATCTGGCCAAGTGACGAACAAATTGATGCCATCGTATCTGAGTTTGTTAAGCCTGAGCAATTTAAAAAAGTATATGCTCCTATGTTTGATTTAGGTTCGTTCGAACCTGCTGAGAGTCCTTTATACGATTGGCGTTCTCAAAGTACCTATATCCGAAAGCCACCATACTGGGAAGGTGCTCTTGCTGGAGAGCGCACCATGAAAGGAATGAGGCCTTTAGCGGTTTTAGGTGACAATATTACTACCGACCATCTATCACCGTCTAATGCCATTATGTTAGACAGTGCTGCCGGAGAGTACTTACATAAAATGGGTTTGCCTGAAGTAGATTTTAACTCCTACGCGACGCACAGGGGCGATCACCTTACGGCTCAAAGAGCAACCTTTGCTAATCCCAAATTGTTAAATGAAATGGTATTGGAAAATGGTAAAACAAAACCAGGTTCGTTTGCCAGACTAGAGCCTGAAGGCAAGGTTATGCGTATGTGGGAAACTATCGAAACCTATATGCAGCGCAAACAACCGCTGATCATTGTGGCGGGTGCCGATTATGGTCAAGGCTCTTCTAGAGATTGGGCCGCAAAAGGGGTGCGTTTAGCGGGAGTTGAAGTTATAGCCGCGGAAAGTTTTGAGCGTATTCACCGCACTAACCTAGTCGGCATGGGTGTATTACCTCTTGAATTTAAATCTGGAACCACACGTCATACTTTAGGCATCGACGGCACTGAAACCTACGATGTATTAGGCAACTATGGCTTAAGTGCCACCTTAGCCATAAATATTGTCCGAAAAAATGGTGAGCAAATCCAAGTCCCAATGACATGTCGCTTAGATACAGCAGAAGAAGTACGAATTTATGAAGCAGGCGGTGTACTGCAACGTTTTGCTCAAGACTTTCTTGAGTCTACAGTGGCATAAAGAGTATGAACTAAAATGGACATAAATTAATGAACCATAAACCACAAATAAGTGTTGCTGCTACATATATGCGCGGCGGTACCAGCAAAGGTGTTTTTTTTAAACTGACTGATTTACCAGAATCTGCGCAGGTACCTGGTGAAGCCAGAGATAATTTATTACTTAGAGTGATTGGCAGCCCTGATCCCTATGGTAAACAAACAGATGGAATGGGCGGTGCTACTTCAAGCACCAGTAAAACTGTCATACTGTCTAAAAGTACTCAAGCTGATCACGATGTAGATTATCTATTTGGTCAAGTGTCCATCGATAAGCCCTTTGTAGACTGGAGTGGAAATTGTGGCAATTTAACCGCCGCCGTTGGTTCGTTTGCAATAAGCAATGCATTGGTTGATGCCAGTCGTATTCCTGAGAATGGCATATGTATTGTGCGTATTTGGCAAGCTAACATTAACAAAACTATTATTGCTCATGTGACTATTACTGATGGTCAGGTACAAGAAACTGGTGACTTTGAACTGGATGGTGTTACTTTTCCAGCAGCCGAAGTAAAAGTCGAATTTATTGCTCCCGTTGACGGGAATGAATCTATGTTTCCTACTGGCAACCTAGTTGATGATTTGCATGTCCCCAATGTTGGTGATTTTAAAGTCACTATTATCAATGCAGGCATTCCCACTATTTTTCTAAACGCCGAGGCGCTAGGGTATTTAGGTACTGAGTTACAAGGATTTATAAACGGTGATGTAAAAGCATTAAACAAATTTGAAACTATCCGTGCTTATGGCGCGGTAAAAATGGGCTTAATTGATCATATTGATGAAGCGGTTAACCGCCAGCATACTCCCAAGATAGCCTTTGTAGCTAAGCCGATAGATTATATTACTTCCAGTGGTAAAACTGTTGACTGTCAAAATATTGATTTGACAGTCAGAGCACTTTCAATGGGTAAATTACATCATGCCATGATGGGCACCGCCGCCGTTGCTATTGGCACCGCCGCTGCTATTCCCGGAACATTAGTTAATTTATCCTCTGGTGGTGGTTCTATTGATTCAGTTACATTTGGTCACCCATCAGGCACTCTAAAAGTTGGAGCTAAAACTCAATTTAAGGACGGATTTTGGACAGTAAACAAAGTATCGATGAGTCGTAGCGCCCGAATATTGATGAAAGGTTTAATATATATCCCCTCTGATTGCTTCTAATGCTCTATTCATTCTTTTTTCATAACCGTGAATGCAAGATAAACGTAATTGATTTAACACTTTTTGTTTAATAAGAAAAATTAAAAGTCAGTTTGAAACTTTAATACAATATTAAGACTCTATAGACCAGTTATGAGATATCGGGATGCGTAACATTAATTAATTTAGTTTACTAAAAGCCAAACGGATGAAAATTATCAAGTGGCATTCAAATAGAATCTGTTAAATGGTAATTAATGCATAACCGATATGCCTAATATTTTGGACTTGAAATTAGCCGGTGTTATATCCATATAAGAAATCTCTATAGCACAAGCATCATCAATGGGAATAAAAACTCGACAATTCCAAAAGTCGGAAAGCTACCAACTCGTAGAAATGTCTACACAAGCAAAAGTAATGGTTATTTTTACTCTGCAAGACGGTTCATAAATAGATACATTTAATTAGGTTTATATCAATGGTAAAAAACAAACAGCAACACTATGCCCAACTGGCTCAACAGGTAAAAGCCATAGTTGCTGGAGAACAAGACTTAATCGCTAATATGGCAAATATCAGTGCAATACTTTATTGGGCATTGGACAATGTTAATTGGGTGGGTTTTTATTTGGTAAAAGAAGGGCAATTAGTTTTAGGTCCATTTCACGGACAACCAGCTTGTATTCGCATTCCAATCGGTAAAGGAGTGTGTGGAACAGCGGTATCTGAAAATACGATTCAATTGATTAACGACGTACATCAATTTTCTGGTCATATTGCTTGTGATACAGCCTCTAATTCAGAAATAGTGTTACCTATTCGCCAAAATAATCAAATTATTGCGGTATTAGATATAGATAGCCCTGATATTTCACGTTTTAATCTTGACGATAAATCGGGTTTAAGCCAAATTGTAGAAATATTGCAAACAACGTTATGTCATACAGACGAAGTTGAAGTTAGGAGTGTTGTGCAGTGAAACATACGATAGATATCCAAGTTGTACTCGCAACCGTTGAAGATATGGATTTCTGGGATGATAGAGCTGATGAAGCAACGGATAAGATGAATACTATTCTTCATATGCTTTACGATAAGGCAGATGAGGACATAAACTCTACCTCTTTAGAGAATATGATCCAGTATATTTGGGAAAATTGGCGAGAAGATGCACATTTACTCGATATAGATGAAGATGATTTGTATGACTGGGTTGACCAGCTTCTAGCAACTTGGGATGATGAGCGCCAAGAACCCCGTTAACGAACTAACTAGATGACTGAATGGACAATCCACAACATCTTTCGATCAGCAAAGACGCTGTCTCTTATATACCTCTGACGCTGCCGACGACCACATCTACATACATCTCA
>OOFW01000019.1_pt1 | contig 20373 bp, 15 predicted proteins | sample 1670271 | NCBI WGS metagenome assembly OOFW01 (sample SAMEA98137918, study PRJEB22522) | marine metagenome | biome: marine biome; feature: marine water body; material: sea ice | place: Arctic Ocean | collected 07-Sep-2015 | depth 1.32 m
TTAGATAACCATGAGTAGGCAGCATCGAGAGTGACTTCGGTGAAAGTATGTTTGGTATCTAGCATAGTTTAAGCATAGCTGAATGGCGGCTAAGTGAACATATTTAGATTGTTTTTAGAAAAGCTGAATGACTGGTTTTGGCACATTTGCGACGCTCAGCGACCGTCTCCAATGAGCGATCTGCCGCCAGTCGGGGGGCATTCAATCCTATGACCGATTTTCGCTCATTGCAGTCTGTCAATTCGATGAAGTTCCATTCATAATTATTGTTAGAGCGAGTGAGGATTAATCCAGAAATGCTTTATTTTCTGGCTTTGGTCTTTAACTCAAAATCAAACTCTTGGGCTGAAATTACTAGCCCTTCTTCATCTTCCCTAGGGAATACCGCAATAGCCACGTCGTCGTCTTCTAATCCGTTAGTCCAGCGGCTATGCCATGTTTTTAAATCAATCGCTTTAGGCTCGCATTCAGACCAATCGCCCGTTGCCCAAGCTTGAGCAAAGGCTTCACTTGGCCATACTGGAGTACAATCCTCATCTTCGGTGTTAAGCATCACGCAACCGTCTTGGTCTGTCAGTATCCACACTTGTTTGTTTGAGATGCACTCTTTTACTAAGTAGCTTAAGCGTTGTTCTGGTGTAAATTGCGCTGTTTTGTTCAGAGCGTTGGTATCTAGGGTGTCTGACATAAATGATCCAAATATGTATAGCGTTAAAGAGAAAAGACTAAAGCAATGTTTTGTTTTAGTCTTTAGTTGTTTTTAATTCTCAACCATAAATGGAATATTTGCATTACCTACTTTGTTTCTTCCGTCACGAGCGTAGTTAAATAAACGATACTCGCCTGTCTCACCAGGCGCATTGAATGTCATTTCAACATAATCTGTTTGAACGTAAGATTTGAGTATTTGTAATGCCAGCGCTGCAGGTTTTGCTTCAAAGTGTCCTCCTTGGCTGCGAGTTTCCACTTCCTTCATCAATACCCACTCATGGGTGAACGGGTCGTTGTCTGGCTCGGTGACTTGTACTTTGACTACAGCCGATTGACCAAGTTTTAAACGAACGTTTTCAATGGCTCGGGTATTATTGATGGTTATGGCTTTAGACAGTGGTGCACGATTAGCTGGGTATTGCCCGGTCCACATGCGGGTAAGTTCGTCTATGCTGGCTGTTTGTTCACCTGTTTCGTTAAACATGCCATACCAGGTTGGTGTTCGCTCTTGTTTTTGTCCCCAAAAAAATACGAATGAACCGATTATTTTGCCTGTTTTATCGTCAAGGATGACATCTTGCATTCGCTTGGCCATGCCTGAGGCTTTGACTGCACTTGGCTCTTCAATTTCGCGATCCCATTCGGTGGTAGGTAATTCCCAATGTCCTACAGGACCAAATTCGGTCACCATATAAGGTTTGTCTACGTTACTTTGGGCGATGCTAGCAGGCAATGTGACTAAACCTCCATAACTCTGCACAGACAAAATATCGATGTTTGGTGCATATTTTAGAACCAGCGCGATATCTTTTGGATTGGCACCTGCTAGAGTAAAAGTAACTGGATGGTTGGGATCATTTTTATGAATAAAATCAATTATGTCACCCATAGCGCTATAAACCTTGGGGTTGACCTCTTTTAATTTCTCATCTTCGTCGAACAATAAATTAGGTTCATTGTTAATCACCCACAAAAGTACGTTAGGATGATTTTTGTATTTTTCGATAACAGCGCTGACATGTTTGAACTGCTCGGCCACGGCTTCTTCGTCATTGTAATCAAAACCCAGCAATTCTTTACCTGTGGGTATACCCACTGCAATCATCAGCCCCAGCTTTTCTGCCATAGCCAATTCTTGTTCTATATGAGTTAACTCCCAAGTTCTAAAGGTATTACCTCCTGCCTCTTTTAAGGCCGAGATATTTTCATCATTTGTGTAACCCAAGCCCACACCTCTGACATCATAAGGTTTACCATTTACAGTGAGAGAATATTGCTGGAGCTGTTTGATTACTTTTACCACTGACGGGGTGCGAGTTGAATGGGTACAAGCCACTAATAAGCTACTGATAGTCATAAAAATATTATATTTCATATTGTGTTCAATAATGGTTGGATTGTATTCTAGGAATTGCGTATTAAGTACATAAACAAGGTATAAATCGGCCAAACGGGTCGGAGTTAGGACTAAACGGATGCAAAAAGTATATTTTTGGAATGGTAATAAGTCCCCAGCAAGGCAGAGTTACGAAACAGCTTTGCTACAAGCGTGTTTAAAAGCGACTAAAGAAGAATATGGTTCAGTGCAGGTGCGAGTCGATAACACTGATTATCCCAGTGCTGATGATGAAGCTAATATTTTTGCTAGCGGTACAGATATTCTGGTGACAGTCGCTGGAAATATAAAGTTTAAAGACAAACAAAAATTGGTGATCCCCGAACCACTTACCAAAGGGTTGTTGGGTTACCGACTGCTTTTGGTCACAGACCAGTATTTAGCAAAGTTTGCTCAGATTAAACAACCACAACAGCTGCAAGCATTATCTATTGGCATACCTCAAACATGGGCTGACGCTGACCTATTTCGGCATAATCAATACAAGGTTGTTGAGCAGGGAACTTTAGACGATTTATTTTTGCTCTTGAAAAAGGGAGTTTTTGATTATGTAGCCTTAGGTGTGAATGAAATCGAGGAGATATTTAATCATCGTATTGCACCTATGGGCGGCATTAGTATTGCACCAACTCTAATGCTTTATTATCCATTCCCATTAGTATTTTATGTCACACCTGATAAACCTAGTTTGGCAGAACGTGTGAAAAAAGGACTCAACAAGATAATGGCTAATGGTGAGTTTGAGGTGCTTTTTGACTATTATCATGGCGATGTAGTTGAGCGCTTAAATTTGCGAAATAGAGAAATATTTACATTGAATAACCCAGTATTGCCGATTGAAATGAGCCATTTTTCTGGCTCGCTATTGGACTAGCTGAGCGGCAATAGAAAGCAATAGAGAGCAATAGAGAGCAATAGAGAGCAATAGAAAGCAATAATTCTTAGTCCGCAATACAACACAGACTGCGGCCAGCATCTTTTGCTTTATCAGCTCTACCTAAATATTCAAAGCCGGCTTCATGGGTTTTACTCGTCAATATCCTTTGGCAAAATCTAAAACGTTATGAAGTGCAGACCCGTTGATATATCTAAGATAATTATCTTGGAATATTGGAAAAATGTCTTCAGGTAGAGACTCCGCTGCAGTGTGCTGAGTAATGTAAAGATTGTCTAACTGCCAATACGGGTGATGTTCTGGCAGTGGTTCTTGTTCAAACACATCTAACACAGCCGCTTGTAGTGTCTTGTTTTTTATTGCATCGATTAAAGCGTTATCGACTATTGTTGTGCCTCGTCCTGCATTGATCAGTACACATCGCTTAGGTAAATAAGATAAAAATCTTTGGTCAATTAGTCCTGTAGTGGCTTTGCTTTGGGGTAATAGGCATACCAAATAATCTAGTTCTGAGGCGAAAGCTTGCTCGTCGTTGTAGGCATAATAGTGATCAATAAACTCGCAGCCACTGCTTGCTTTGGTATAACCACGTGTGTTCATGGAAAATTGTTTGGCCATCTTTGCTACAGCTTGACCAATATTGCCTACGCCCATTATGCCTAAAGTTTTACCGGCTAAAGATTGAAATCTTGGTGCGGCCCATTTTTTAGTGTTCTGCGCCTTGCTGAACCCCATAATATTTCGCGAGAAATACAATAGGTAAGCAAACACATATTCTTGCATAGCTTGCTGAAATACATCTTTCACACCACAGAGTTGGTAATTGGTTTTATCCAAAGCAAAAAGAGCGGCATTGCCAGCCCAAGTCGATTGTAGCCACTGTAGTTGTGTGCACTGGTTAACAACTTGTGCTGTTAAATCTGGATCTCCGAATAAAATATGCACCTGTGAATAATCAAAAGCAGCAGCCTTATTATCAATCAATACTATTTTTAGATATGGCAACTGTGCTTCTACAAGAAATGTACTGTAGAGCGCCGAATCACGACTCAAAATGGCTACGTTATGCATAGGTTAAATAGATACCATGTAAAGTTTAAATTACTAATTCCTTATATAGAGAAATTATATTTGTTAATTAAGTGTTAAATTTGAATTAAATTCGGATTACTATTGATTAATCAACTTTATTATACATAGAGATCTCAATATGAATGACACCAATGTCACCGCTAATAACATAACCAAACACGCTAAAATTTTATCACCAAAAAGAAATACCACTCAAGCTACCACAATCGATGAACTAACAGACGAACAATTGGCTCACTTTGGTATCGACAAAAATAGTGAGTATGGGCAAGCTTTGTTTAATACTGCTCAGCATTTATATTATACACAAGCCAATATGCAGCAACTTTGGCAGATCACCAGCGATACCCTTGAAGGTTTAAGTAAAGAAAACAAAGTAGCCTATTTTAATGCGAAAAAGTTTTTGTCTTTTCAGATAGCTAAAATACTTGATACCTTGCAAAACCCGTTTCGCGCTACTTATCAAAGTTTAAGCAAACAATCTGGTTCCCAAGTCAGTAAAAGTCATTATCCCTTGTTTGATAACGTGACTGCGTTATTTTCGGCCACGCCCGTGGTTGTCAGAACCGCTACTTATGTGTATGCATGTACCGAATGGGTGGATGATGCTTTTCAAGGTAAAGAATCAACTCATCAAATTTATTCGCGTTTGCTTAACCCAACTAATATTTCATTGGCTAATGCCATAGTCGACTTAGAAGCAGGGCCTTATTCTGCAGATTATTTAGCATGGAATTTTAACTCTGGTATGGCTGCGATTGATGCGCTGTTATCTAATATATTAAGCCATGGAGATGTATTGATTGTTTCGCGCAATGTTTACGGGGGGGTTTACCAGCTATTGCATGATTATTTTGCTCGCGAAAACCGGATGGACGTGCAACTTGAGTGGTTCGATGGATATTCGGCACAAGAATTTGCAATATTTATGCAACAAACTAAAGCTAAACATTCACAGCGTCTTTCTCTAGCTAACACAGCTAACACAGGCAGGGCTTTGCATGTGTATATAGAGTCACCATGTAACCCCCATGGTTATGTGCTTGATGTTGCCGGTATCAGTAAAATTGCTCATGCATCTGGCCATGTTGTGATGTTAGACGCCACCCTAGCAACGCCCATTTTACATCAACCTCTACAACGTCTCGATAAAGAAGAACGGCCAGATTACGTGGTACATAGTTACACCAAGGACATTTGTGGCAGTGGTGCCACCACAGCCGGAGTGGTAATTGGCGAAGCATATCGTATGTTTCAAAGTAAAGGCGATTGTGTCAATGGTTATGATTGGTCAAAAACCATGTTCTGGGATGTATATTATATAAAGGGTGCTTTTTTAGACTCTGAAAAAGCGTTTGATGTATTAACCGGTATGAAAACCCTTGAAATGCGTATTATGCAAAAGGTGATCAATACTTTTGTATTCAGCCAGTTTTTAGCTTCACACTTAAGTTTTAATGTTAATTGCCATGCAATTGGTGGTCACCCTAATGCAGCGCTAAGGGAGGGGCAAATGCGCCACGGTTGGCCATGTGCTTTATTTACTGTGGATATGCAGGGCAAAGATATTAGTCACTCTACTATTAGTCACTCTACTCTTAGTCGCCCTATTGTTAGTCGCCCTATTATTAGTCGCGACACCTTTGTACGCTTTTTTGATGCCCTTGAACCTGCTTTTAGCCATCAAGTTAGCATTGGTCAACACAATACAATTGTTCTATGTCCGGCATTAACGTCTCACAGTGAGTTAGACGAAGCGGCGCAAGCCAAGGGGGGTATCTACTTGACAACTATGCGCATAGCGATGGGAACCGATAATGTGCGTGAACTAATTGCGCATTTTATTAATAGTACAAAGCTGCACATAGACCCGGTTATTCCTGGTTTTAGTGAGCAATTTATGTCGGTGCCAGAGATTGACGACTTATATTTACGAACTTGCTTGCGAGTAAGTCATCAGCACTTCTCTAGCGGTGGCTCTATTAGTAGCATGCTAACGTAGTCAACTTTTGGAGGTTGTGAGCCAAGTGTGATTTCAGACATACTTGGGGTTTTATCCATTAAAAAGGGCTCCGATTGGAACCCTTTTTGATTATCGCACCCTTTTTAGGGAATAAAAATTACTTAGTAGAAGTCACTTTAACCGTTGGCTTAGTAACTGGCTTAGATGCTAGCTTAGCAATGGCGGTGGTTAACGAGTCTATTTTAACGTTCAGTGCTTCGATTTTTTGGTCGGGGTCAGTTTTGTTCAAACCAAGTTTAGTGCGAAGCTCTTGAACACGGTTTTTAAGGTCGGCTTTATTCGAGATTTTAGCTTGAACTTCAGCGAATTTACTTTTTCCTTCAGTTTCAAGTTTTTCGCCTTTAGCTACAAGGTCAGCAAACATTTTATTTGATTCAGTCGTTAAAGATTCAAAACGGCCTTTAGTCTCTTCAAAGCCCTTACCGTAAGCGCCAAGGCCAGCTAAGAAAACTTTACGAGTCATTACTTCAGCTTGTGAGGCTTTATCTTTTATCATTTCGATGTTGTTCATAATATTTACTCCGTAGATTGTTTAAAAAGTGTTTGTTGCTTCAGTGGAGTTGATATTACCCAGGCAAATTAGAAATCGCATACTAATTAACCGATTTTTTTAAAAGATAGAAAATCGCCTAAAAGACTGAACAAGTTTAAATTAACTAAAATACAAACGTTTTGTTTCTAAAAATACTGTGCCAAGGGACCCTTAACAATTTGTAACGAAACTAAAACACTGTGTTTAGTTTCAATAGTTTAATATGAACTTGGCGAAAATTTAATTTTAATAATGCTCATAATGCATCTTCATCTCAAAAAAGGTGCTTACTGAAACAAAAATGATAAAGAAATCTAATAAATATGTTGGCACTTACTAATATTCGGAAAACATTTGAAAACGGTGAAGAAGTCGTTATCGCTTTAAACAACGTGAGTATAGAAGTGAAAGAGAACGAATTTGTTGCCATTATGGGCAGTTCAGGCTCCGGAAAATCAACGTTAATGAATGTACTTGGCTGCTTAGACACACCTAATAGTGGTGTATACAAACTTGACGGTAAAGATGTCGCCAGTATGTCTGATGATCAATTGTCACAAATCAGGAATAAGCATATAGGGTTTATTTTTCAGACTTTTCATCTTCTCTCTAAACTTGATGTTGTGGGTAATGTCCAGTTACCCCTTAGGTATTCGGATATAGACCCAATAGAAGCAGACAAAAGAGCGGCTGATTTAATTGAAAGAGTGGGTTTGACTCATAGGAAAAATCACAGACCTTACGAAATGTCTGGAGGACAGCGTCAGCGGGTAGCTATAGCAAGAGCTCTGATTAATCAGCCTAGCGTTATTTTAGCAGATGAGCCCACAGGTAATTTAGATTCAAAAACCTCCCAAGAAATAATGGATTTGTTGACAGAATTGCATCAGCAAGGTCAAACCATAGTTATGGTGACCCATGAAGATGAAATCGCAAAGTACGCTCAACGCGTAATAATCATGAAAGACGGCGAAGTAGTAGGAGAGAAATAATGAAAGCTATATTTGTTATAATTATATGCTATGCACTTATCAGCACAAATGCATATGCAGATAAATTATTATTAACGGGCCAAATAGGTTCGTCTACTAAACAAGTTGTCAATGCGCCAAGCGGCAGTCGGCAATTACAAATCCAATGGATGGAGGAAGAAGGCAAAATAGTCGAGAAAGGAAAAACGGTTGTATTGTTTGATGGCGCTGCTTCACAAACCCAATTTATAGCGAACGAAGAAAATTTAGACCGTTTATTACTCGAATTTGAAGAATTAAAAGTTCAACAAGAACAAAATGTAATTGATGCAAGAGGTCGCTTAAAAGTGGCTGAAATGCGTGTAGAAAAAGCCAAAATAGAGGCTTCAGTGCCTAGCACTGAAGTGGCAGCCTTCGAAAAAGGTCAATTTGAACTCGCTCTGCAAAGCTCGATAGTAGAGCAAGTTAAGGCTGAAGAGGCATTGAAACTTTCGTTGCAAGAACAACGTGCCGAACTAACAAAAAAAGAAGTCAACATTGTTATAGTCAAAGAAGAACTTGTGTATTTGACAGATATCTTAGCCAATCTTAATGTTATTGCGCAAGTTACTGGTCCAGTGACATATGCCACTCACCCTTGGTTTGGCACCAAGTTAAGTGCTGGAATGAATGTTAGAGCCAGTTGGAAAGTGTTGGACGTGCAATCGACCAGTAATTTTCAAATAGAAACTTGGGTTCATGAAATAGATGCGGTTGGATTAGATGAAAACGTTGAAGTTGAAATTGTATTGGATGCTTATCCAAAGAAAAAATATCGCGGTGCAATTTCAAGTTTATCGAAGCAAAGTGAGAGCAAAGCGTTATGGGGTAAAAGTGCATATTTCCCCGCGATTGTTACTTTTGAAGTGCCACCAGAAGTTAACCTGCTACCGGGTATGAGTGTTCGTATATTGGTAACAAAAGAGAACGCAAACAATGTTTAAAGTAACAAACTTATTATCCCTAGGGATAAGTGCGTTTTTGATAAGCGCCTGTGGCGAACAAGGCGCTGAAACGCAAAATCAAGCAGGCCAACAGTCTGATGAAAAAGTTATTTCGGCACCAGCCGAACTGGTTTCATTACAAAAAATCTCTATTTCAGCACCGAGTATTCAAAGTATGTGGCAATACAAAATAGAATTTATTGCCCGAGAAAATACACTGGTAAAAGAAGGCGATATATTACTTAAATTTGATGGCCAAACATTACGCACTGATATGGTCACTCGGCGAAGTGATTTTAGTGCTGCTGTTAAAGAAGCCGAGCAGAAGAAGTTAGAGAATGAGGCAAAACTAGAAGAATATAATCTTGATTTAGCCGAAGCCAAAAAAAATATGGATATCGCGAAGCGTAAAGTAGAGATAACGGATATTTCACGTTCAGATATTGAAAGACGAAAGCAGCAATCTGAATTTGGTATTACGACAGAACTCAATAAACAAGCGCTGCAAAGGGTTGAGCAACACAAAATATCAATGCAAATTAATGAACAGGTGCAGCAAGCCAAAATATCAAAAGCTAAATCTGAAGTCGACGCACTGACTGAAAGCATGAAAAGGCTGCAAATTAAGGCGCCAAAAGAAGGTATGGTTGTGTTGATACCCAATGGTGATGATGAAAAGCCAGCGGTGGGGGACACTGTATACAGAGGGACCCGCTTAATGTCGTTGCCGGCATTAGATAAAATAGCGGTTAAAGTTGAGTTTGATGAATCATTTACATCTGACATAGTTTTAGGCGATGAAGTTCGCATTACCTTAGATGCTTTCCCTGAGCGACCTTTTATGGGTAAAATTTCAGAGTTAGGTAAATCATATCGTAGCAAATCTCTGAATAACCAAAAAAAGGTGTTTGATGCATGGGTAAAATTAAACGAGCTTGAAATCAGTATTATGCGACCAGGTATGAAAGCAACAGTTGATAAGGTTGATAAGGTTGATAAGGTCGAGGTATCGATATGAAACGTTTATCGCTCCCTGTAAATTCCCCTCTAGTACTCGCCCTTGTGTTCTCTGTTTTGATGCTATGCGGATGTGGCTCCCAAGAACAAAGCACGATCCCATTGTATGAAGTGACTGAAACCCCTTTTTCAATTGAAGTCGAAGGTTTTGGTGAAATTGAAGCGGCACAATCTCAAAAAATCATGACGCCCGGGCGCAGAGCGATGACTATTGCTTGGTTAAAAGACGAAAATACTTATGTTGAAAAAGGCGAGGTGATCGCCAGATTCGATGCTCAACAAATACTCAAAGACAGCCGAGATGAAGAGCTTGAATTAATGCTGCTTGCCCAGGATATAGTCAAAAGCAATGCTCAACAAAATCAAGCTAAAAAAGACATAGATTCAGACCAAAGTTTTGTGAAATATGAGTTCGATTTTACTGATCGTTTTGCGATTGATGACTTACGTGTCTACTCACAACTAGAGATCATAGACACGCTTGCTAATAGAGAATTTTTAGAAGCAAAAGATGATTTCTTAGAATGGAAAGAAACCAGTATTGTAGAACAGCATGTAAATGAGATGGCGGTCTTAGATATCAGAAAAACAGGTGTAAAAACTGTGTTTAATCAACATCAACAGGCCTTATCAAATTTAGAAGTCGTCTCGCCTTTTTCGGGTTTGTTAGTGTATGAAAAAGACAGGCGTGGAGAAAAACCAGTTATCGGACAATCCGTATTTCCGGGCAGACCCATTGCTCAAATTCCCAATTTAGACAATATGCAAGCATCTTTATTTGTGCGAGCAAACGATGCTATTGATTTAGCCAAAGGATTATCCGTAAACATCCGTTTAGACGCTTTTCCAAACAAAATATTCAGTGGCGTAATTGCTGAAGTATCTGGCTTTCCTAGAAGTATTGAGCGCGGTAATCCAGTCACTTATTTTGAAATTGTAGTGAGATTATTAGAGCAAGATAAAAGTATGATGCAGCCGGGCAGAAAATTAACTGCCAAAATAGATGTGAAAGCGCCTACTGAGAAACTCGTTGTGCCTTTGCAATCACTTTATTTTGAAGATGGGAGCACCTATGTGTACCTTCAAAATGGTAATAAATTTAACAAGCAGTCTGTTGTTAGCGGCCGAAAGAATTTATACCTTGTTGAAATTACAGAAGGTTTAAGTGATGGCGACGTAATAGCGTTAAGTTTACCTCAGAAACAACAAGTGAAAGGAAGCTAACGATGACCAAATATTTAGGTCTGATCCAAGACGCAGTGGCAGAGTTACTTGGGCAAAAGTTACGCACATTTTTAACCATGTTGGGCATGATTTTTGGCGTTGGATCGGTGATTGCCATGCTTAACATTGGTGAGGGAGCAGAGAATGAGGCTTTAAAGCTTATTGATTCTATGGGCGTTAATAATATCATTGTGAATGCCAAAGACTATGAGAAAGAAGAACTTTCTGAAATACGTGAAGAAAGTATTGGATTAAACTTGGGTGACGTAAAAGCCGCCTTGGCGACCTTGCCATTTGTGGAGGGTTATAGCGCGTCTAAAGATATCGACGTATATGATATTTACAGTGACTTCAACAAAAGCCAAGCGCCAGTATTAGGCGTGACGGTGAGTTACTTTACCAATGCCAATATGCAACTATCTGCTGGTAGGTTTTTGACACGACAAGATGAAAACAAACTTGCGCAATTTGCTGTGTTAGGCGCAAGCACAGCAAAAGAATTATTCTTAGGAACTAATTTTAGTGCTGAAAAAATGCTAGGTCAGTATATTAAAGTCAATCACGTGTGGTTAGAAGTAGTAGGCATTTTAAAAGCCCCCGCGGGTAACAAAAATGAATTTCAGGGTGTGAAAATCGGTGGTGACCGTTATCGTATCTTTGTGCCTTTAAGCGTCAGCGTACAAAAATTTTCAAGCGATATTCTTGCTAGTCAATTAGACAGTATTAAGCTAAATATTGCCAAAAGTACTGATCCTATTGTGGCTGCTAAAGCCATTGATAGTCTATTTAAACTGCGCCATGGCGGGCTAGATGACTATAGCTTAATTATTCCGGCAGCTTTATTAGAACAGCAAAAACAAACACAACAAATTTTTAATATCGTCATGGCCTGTGTTGCAGGCATTTCATTATTAGTCGGCGGCATCGGTATAATGAATATTATGTTAGCAAACGTGATGGAAAGAACAAAAGAAATTGGCTTACTGCGGGCCGTGGGCGCCACTCAAGACGATATTAGGCAACAATTTATAGCTGAGAGTTTTACTATATCGGTTATGGGTGGGTTACTAGGTATTTTCTTTGGTTTGGTGTTATCTGAAATTATCGGGTTTTATTCAGGTTGGGCTGTTAGTTGGTCTGGTACGGCTATAATATTGTCTTTGAGTATTTGCATGTTTGTTGGTGTTGGTTTTGGTGTGTTTCCGGCTATTAAAGCCAGTAAGCTCAATCCTATTGATGCCTTACACAGTGACTAGAAGCCAAGTGCTGTGAAGATATAATGTTAAAGGCGCATCTGAATTACATTCATTGTGCCTTTCTAAGCAACGATTAAATACTAGACAAGAGCATTCCCAGTCTTTTTTTGTCAATATATATTGCCCTCTGTCATTCACCCCACATGTCATTAAAATGCGCCAGGGGATTTGCTTTTTAATTTGGTCATGCAAACTGTCGAAGTCAGTTATGCGATTTTATAAATGTGACTCAGAAGAGACCTTCAGCTCCTGTGATATTCATAGAGTGACTAATTGCGAGTGCGAGTGCGAATTAAAGTTACACTTACACTTTTCAATGCAAGACAAAGCCTCACATGTCTTTAAAATTATAAAGGTGTATTTTACATCAAAACCTTGAAATCTGTTTTCCCTGTTAGATGATGTTGTGTTCAGACCGAGTAAAAGCTAATTTTGCTGCTAAATTTTCACTCTTGTATGCAATCATGACGACAAGTTTGAGCACATTGCTGACATATTAGGCGAGTCATAATATGTTTCTGTGACGGTCACTCCAATTAGAAAGAATACATTTAATGAACTTCAGCTTAGGATTGGTTAGTCTTAATCGCTGGCGTTCAATGCCTTGCCCAGTTTCTTTAGGTCCTTCTATGCTTTTCAAACCACCTTAATGCCTCAGATACTCCACGTTTTTCCTGTTCAATGGTCGGCGAGTGATTAGTATCCTCAAACTCGATGTATTCAGATTCCACTCCATAGTCACCAGCCTTATGCTTGATGAATCTAACGGCTCGTCTTAGATGAGGTACCAACTCAGGCATTTCAAATTTTGAAACCAGCATTCGTAGCATAGCTTAACTTCTTGACGTGCCATAACTGCTAATATTATGGATAGGGTTGTGCAACTGGCGGATATTTCTGGTTAGCATAAGAACTATCTTCCACTCGGTTCAATTTATTATTTCAATCAGGGCTTTTATGATAGGCAAATAGTGTTAGCAGACAGAGTGGATCCATTTACCGACGCTATTTATCCGCTAGGGCGATAAGTAAACAGCACCATTCAATGTGAATGACTTCACTTAAACCCAAGGTGATGTTGTAAACTTTTAAGCATTTAGTAACAATTTCTTCACGGGATTGATGATTTTCGCCATGATATTTCGCCTAAAAAAAGGTAAATTGTGCACATCCAAATTATCATGGGCAAATCATGGCGTTCACGTTCAACAAACTAAGGCAGCAACCAGCATGGATTGCTTTGATTATTTTTATTGCCCTTTGTTTATGGGTTGCTTCAGGTATGTTGAAAGCGCACAACGAAAATGATTTATCAGAACGTAAAAGTATTGAAATACCATTGGTTAAAGTCACGGTTGAGAATGTCACTGCTGATGAGGTTACTCGCGAAATAAGCTTGTACGGAAGAACCGAACCAGACCGGATATCCACTATACGCTCTGAAGTGGAAGGTTTAGTTGAAGAAGTGCATGTACAAGAAGGTGATCGGGTCATTAAAGGCCAAAAAATTATAAGCCTGGAAAAAAATGATGTTGTGAGTCGTTTACAGTCTGTAAAGGCTATTTTGAAACAACGTGAAGTGGAATTGAGGGGGGCTCAATCTCTTAAAGAACAAGGTTATCAATCGCAAACCGCTTTGGCCCAAGCTACCGCTAATTTAGAAATGGCCAAAGCGGATGTAGTATCTTTCGAATTAGCGGTATTTAAGTCACAAATTATTGCGCCTTTTGATGGCATCATAAACCAACGATTTGTTGAAGTGGGCGATTTTCTTAAGGTTGGCGACAATATCGCCATATTAGTTGACTTAGACCCCCTGGTGATTACCGCGAATGTAACAGAGATCAATGTTCAAGGATTAAAAAGACAACAGCAGGCAACTGGGCGTATGGTGTCCGGCGATATGCTACAAGGTAAAATTCGCTATATCTCTAGTATTTCAGAGCCCGGCACTAACACCTTCAAAATTGAAGTGGAAGTGCCCAATCCAGACTACGCACAAATGGCTGGCATGAGTACTGAGTTAGCTTTACCCCTAGAAATAACTTGGGCAATGCGCATATCTCCTGCCGTAATGGCTCTGGATGAACAGGGAAACTTAGGTGTGAAAACCGTGGTAGATGAACATGTGAAATTTGTGCCTATCGATATTGTAAAAAGTGACAGCAATGGTGTGTGGTTGACAGGCATGGGTCAACAAGCCGACATTATTACCCTTGGTCATGGATTTGTGCGAGATGGTGATAAAGTCGATGTCATGCGCACTGACGAAAGTGCTAAAGCCTCAGACGATCTTTCCTCAAATAGTCTTTCCTCAAAGGTCACTCAATGAACAACCTGATTTATGGTGCATTAAGTCATAGCCGAACAGTGCTGATGATATTTGTGCTGTTACTGATTTCGGGTGTGGTGACGTATTCCAATATCCCTAAAGAGTCTAATCCAGACGTACCTATCCCAGTGATTTACGTGTCTATCGTACACGACGGTATTTCCCCCGAAGATTCTGAACGTATGTTGGTTAAACCTATGGAGCGTGAGCTACGCTCTATTGATGGTGTAAAAGAGATGAAATCTACGGCTGGTGAGGGGTTTGCCAGTATTACATTAGAGTTTATTGCCGGTCTTGATTCTGACGCGGCCCTTGCCGATGTGCGAGATAAAGTCACAGTAGCCAGAGCAAAACTGCCATCAGAAACCGAAGAGCCAACGATTAATGAAGTGACCATGGCAGGGCAGCAAGCAGCGGTGACTGTGGTGTTATCGGGGCCTGTTTCAGAGAGGGCGCTAGTCACAGTAGCACGCGAGTTAAAAAACCAACTCGAAGGCATAAGTGAAGTACTCGAAGTGGAGATTGGTGGCGATCGTGAGGATATAGTTGAAATCGTGGTTGATCCCCTATTAATGGAGTCTTATGGACTCGATCAAAATGACATTCTTAATTTATTGTCTCGTAACAACCGACTTGTTCCGGCCGGCACTATGGACAATGGTAAAGGCAGTTTTGCGGTAAAAGTACCCTCTGTTTTTGAGTCCGTTAAAGATGTGATGGAGCAGCCAGTTAAGGTGCAAGGTGACAGCGTTATTACCTTTCAGGACGTTGCGCAAGTTAGGCGCTCATATAAAGACCCAACCAGTTTTGCACGTTTAAACGGCGAATCTTCCGTTTCACTCGAAGTGAAAAAACGCCCCGGTGAAAACATGTTGGAAACCGTTGCAAATGTTAAAACTGTAGTCACAGCCGCGCAAGAGTCAGTAATCTGGCCTACCAGTATACAGGTGAGTTATACCGGCGATCAGACTATTGAAGTCAACATGATGCTAAACGATTTACAAAATAATGTATCCAGCGCGGTTATTTTGGTGGCGATTGTGATTTTGGCTATTTTAGGTTTGCGCACCGCACTTTTAGTGGGCGTGTCTATTCCCGGTTCATTTTTGACGGGTATTCTGATTATTGCTTTGTTTGGTTATACCTTAAATACAGTGGTGCTGTTTTCACTGATTATGGCTGTAGGTATGCTGGTGGATGGTGCAATAGTGGTGACCGAATATGCCGATCGCTGTATGAGTGAAGGCATGGATAAAAAAGTCGCCTACAGCAAAGCTGCACAACGTATGGCTTGGCCTATTATCGCTTCTACCGCCACCACGTTAGCCGCTTTTGCGCCACTGATGTTTTGGCCGGGTATGATGGGTGAGTTTATGAAATATTTACCCTTTACTTTGATTGCTGTGTTGTCTGCATCGTTGCTGATGGCTCTGATTTTTGTGCCGGTGTTAGGGGGTGTATTTGGCAAACCTAGATATGTTTCTGAGTTCGATAAACAGCAGATGTATATTGCCGAAAACGGAGACATTAAAAAACTACAGGGTTTCACGGGTAAATATATTCGCGTACTAGCTGCTGCTATTGAGCATCCATGGAAGATTTTATTAGCCGCCATAGTGGTCGCCATTGTGTCATTTACTGCCTATGGGTTATCTGGTTTAGGCACGGAGTTTTTCCCTAATGTTGACGTTAAAGGTATTAATGTCACCGTGCGTAGTGCTGGTGACATGTCGATTTATGAAAAAGACCAAGTGGTGCGTAAAGTTGAAAATAGATTGTTAGATATGCAGGCGATTGAATCCTTGTATGTGCGAACTGGCGGTCGTGATCAAATAGGTTACATGCGGCTAAACTTGGTGGACTGGCGTTTACGCTCTCATTCTGATGATGTGCTCAAAGAAACACAGGTAAGGCTTAAAGGTATGGCGGGTATGGATATTGAAATTACTCCAGATCAGAACGGTCCGCAGTCAGGTAAAGACTTACAAATTCAACTGTCATCACGTTTTCCAGCGCTATTAGATGAAGTGGCGTTAAAAATACGCACAGTATTAGATAATAACGATAAGTTTACCTCGATCAGTGACACTGCATCTAAACCCGGCATTGAATGGCAACTTAAAGTGAATCGAGCTGATGCCGCACGCTTTGGCGCTGATGCGACTTTAGTGGGTAGCACAGTACAATTTCTCACTAATGGCTTAAGGGTTGGCGAGTATCGTCCAGACGATGTGGATGATGAGTTAGACATTCGGGTGCGTTACCCGCTTGAATCTCGGTTTATTGGAAAACTTGATGAACTTAGAATGAAAACAACGAGTGGCATGGTACCTATCTCCAATTTTGTAGAGCGCACTGCTCAACCTAAGACTGATCTTATAAGGCGTATAGACAGCCAAAGGGTAATAACCGTTCAAGCGAACATGGTACCCGGTGAACTGTTAAGTATTGAACTGCCAAAATTGCAACAATTATTACCTAGTTTGGGATTAGATCCACGGGTAAATATCACCGTCAAAGGGCAAAATGAAGAACAAGATGAGTCGACTGAATTTCTTAAAAGTGCATTTTTAGTTGCACTGTCTGTAATGGCTATTATTTTGGTTACTCAGTTCAACAGCTTTTATCAAGCATTCTTAATTTTAAGTGCGGTATTGTTTTCTACTGTAGGCGTTTTTCTTGGGTTGCTTATTTTCCAAAAACCTTTCGGTATCGTGATGTCAGGTATTGGGGTGATTGCATTAGCGGGCATAGTGGTGAATAACAATATTGTGCTAATCGACACCTATAACATTTTGCGGAAAGAGGGTGTGCCTGCCATGGAAGCGATTTTACGTACTGGTGCCCAGCGCTTGCGCCCCGTATTAATGACCACAGTCACGACTATTTTAGGGTTGCTACCTATGGTGGCAGAGGTCAACATCGATTTTATCGGCCGTAATGTAGATATAGGTGGCCCATCAACAGAATGGTGGTCACAGCTAGCTACCGCAGTGGCTGGCGGCTTAGCTTTTGCGACAGTTCTTACACTTGTACTTACACCTTGTATGTTGGCGTTAAAAGTCAAAAGGGATGAAAAACAAGTATCAAGGGTGACAATGAATGTTGGGCAAGAATTAACTTAACAGACTTTGAAAGCATTGAGGCTGTTCCATAAAATTGCCTCTAGGTAGCATTAGAAAACGAATGTCATAAAAAAGTATCAAAAGTGAAATAATTTATTCAAATTGCGATGTTAGATTAAGTCAAACCTATTGGCTTAGTTGGGAATATGCAATACAGTTATTTTGTTTACCTTTTTTCGATCCTATTGGCATATTACCTAGTCAAAAGGGTTTACGGGCGTATACAACTCTCTCGAGCTAAACACTCCTCCCTTAGAGGCCACAGTAAGTGGTCACGGCGTATAGCAGGCGCTATTCCATTTTTTACTTATGCAGACTCCGAGTATTTTAGCACTGACGGTGCGCCTGAGGATATTGCTCAACTTAGACGAGTGGGTTTAAAAAGGTTACAAGATAAATTAGCGAGTCAGTCGGTAAAGTCCCTAGCTTACGGTAAATCGATAGAAGAAAGCATTTCAGATGTACGTTTTACTAGCCACTATCGTATTCCCTTTCCGTTTAGAAACCAGTTAAGTCAAGAATTTAAGCTAGGCTCTGTGGCCGATGAAAGTAAAGGCTCACAAATAAAAGACTTAGACGGTAATTGGCGTTATGACCTGTCTGGCTCATACGGTGTGAACGTATTGGGTTATGACTTTTACAAAGAATGTATGCAGGCAGGCGCACACCGGGCGGAAGCCTTAGGGCCTGTGCTTGGGGCGTATCACCCAGTGATTGCTGAAAATGTTGAGCTGATTAAACAGGTATCGGGTTTAGACGAAGTCTCTTTTCATATGTCAGGTACCGAAGCTGTTATGCAAGCGGTCAGGCTGGCACGGTATCACACAGGTAAAACACATCTTATAAGGTTATGTGGTGCCTACCATGGCTGGTGGGACGGCGTACAACCGGGTATTGGCAATAATAGAAAAACCCATGATGTGTACACCCTAGCTGATGTCAATAAGCACACACTGTATGTGCTTGAAACGCGTAATGACATCGCCTGTATATTGATAAACCCTTTGCAGGCCTTTCATCCCAATTCTGACTCGGCGTCAGATGTGTCACTGGTGGCCAGCGACCGTAATAGCCATTTCGATAAAGCCGCCTATACCCAGTGGTTAGCCAAAATTAGACATATCTGCACACGTAAAAATATCGTACTGATATTCGACGAGGTATTTACCGGTTTCAGATTAAGCTATCGCGGTGCCCAAGGTTTCTTTGGAGTTAAGGCTGATATGGTCACTTATGGCAAAACATTAGGCGGCGGATACCCAGTAGGTGTATTAACCGGCACCCACCAACTAATGAAACGTTTTAAGGAAGATAAACCCGTCGATGTATCGTTTGCACGGGGTACCTTCAATTCTCATCCATACGTGATGGGGGCCATGAATGAATTTCTCATACGTATCAAACAGCCTCATATACAAGATATTTATCACCGCGCTGAACAGGTGTGGACTCAGCGCGTGTTCGATTTTAATCGACGATTGGTGACTGAAAAGCTACCGATAAAAATCACCCATATGCATTCTATTTTATCAGTGATTTATACCCAACCAAGCCGTTACAACTGGATGTTGCAATTTTACTTGCGTCACGCTGGCCTAGAACTCAGTTGGACAGGTACAGGACGGTTTATTATGAGTTTAAGCTACACAGACGAAGAATTTAACGAGGTAATTGACCGTTTTATTAGTGCTGCAAAAAACATGCAGCAGGATGGATGGTGGTGGTCATGTGCCCAGTTGACTAATAAAGCGATTAAACGTCAGTTTTTAGGCGATATGTTGGCGGCAAAGTTTCCTATTTTACGACCAATATTACCTGCACCGCTGAGTCTTCTTAAGTCACCAGATCATTCAAGTACGCCATCCTTAACCGCAGATTTTGCTGGGTCATCAGACAACAACATCAAAAGGTAAGATACACATGCTAATAACTCAAGATAATCGCGGCATAAAGGATTTTCGACAGTCTTTAAGTGCTGAATTCGATACTTTTTTACAGCAGCAAAGCCAAAGGTTTGATCCTCAGAACTGCCTGAAAATTGACTTCCACTGTCACGATCATAATAGCGACGTGCCTGACGAATTATGGGGGCGAATACTGAGATTGCCTGAAACGTGGTTAAAAACAAAAAAGTTGGTCAATATTCTCAAAGATAATGGCAGTCAAGTGTTGACGATCACTAATCACAACAATGCTCGCTCGTGCTGGGATCTAAAAGCTAAAGGCATCGATGTATTAGTTGCAGCTGAATTTACCTGCTTTTTTCCAGAGTACGATTTATTCATCCATGTTCTAACTTATGGGTTTAGTCAAGAGCAAGAGAAGGTCTTAAATACCAAACGACAAGACGTCTATGAATTTTTACGTTATGCGGCGTCCGAGGATATACCGGTTATCATGCCGCACCCTTTATATTTTTATACTCGCAACGAAAAAATAGATTTATGCTTATTTGAAAAATTAGCTGTGATTTTTACCTGTTTTGAAGTGTTAAACGGCCAAAGAGATTTATGGCAATGTGTACTAACGCTCAACTGGGTGCAAAGCCTAAACCCAGAAAAAATTCTCTCTTATGCCAGAAAACATAACCTAGATCCCAATGACTTTGGTGTTGATCCATATAAACCTAAGGTACTAACTGGGGGCTCTGATGATCATACTGGTATTTTTGCGGGGCAGTGCGGTTCCTACTTATACATCGAAAATTTAGCAGAACGCCTCGAAACCACATCTTCTTCTGAGCTGGCCTTAGAAGCACTTAAAAATGGTGATATTGCACCTTTTGGGCAAGTGGCAGAAAATGAAAAATTGAATAT
>OOFW01000020.1_pt1 | contig 20280 bp, 16 predicted proteins | sample 1670271 | NCBI WGS metagenome assembly OOFW01 (sample SAMEA98137918, study PRJEB22522) | marine metagenome | biome: marine biome; feature: marine water body; material: sea ice | place: Arctic Ocean | collected 07-Sep-2015 | depth 1.32 m
GCCATGCCATATAAATAAAAATCCAGTTACTATTCTGAAAATGGCATAAATTTGTTCTTGGAAATTATCTAAAAATTTCATGTCGTTCCTCCGTTGCGATTCATGGGTTTTAATTCATCATTACTGAACTAATGCAAGCCTGACGCCGCCAATAAACGCGACTGAGCGATAGCGAAGTATCCGACTTTATTGGCGGCGTTATGCATTTTTTTTAAACTGATAAAGTAGAGCTATGAGTTCATTTTTTTTGTCAGTAAACTCCTCTGGCTTCATCTGTCTATCCAGAAACTCTGTGTACCCTTTTATTGTTGGTTTATTTTGGCTAGTAAGATGTTTGAATCCCATTGACCAATCGGAAAATGTCCGCTCATTTATATCTTCTTTTTCCACTATTATATGTCCCTTGTTTCTATTGTCACTTTCTATTGCCTTATATATCTCCTCCACATCACTTTTCTCTCCTTCCAACGCTTGAAAAAAGTTCCCTCCTGCATATAGCAGCATGCCAGTTACATTTTGCTTCAGATTGCGAGCTCTAGCGTGTTCTAATAGTCGAAGTAACTCATCTTCTGTCATTTCCATAGATGCACTACACACATAAACTAAATGGATCATTATTTTTCCTTAACGTCTAACGCCAAGCTCAACTGCGTAGGAAGCTGGTGGGCTTTTTGGAACAAAAAACGTGACCGTTTGCGGAGTCAGATTGCAGCTGTTTGTTATATTTCATTAATGCTTTTCAACAGATTACACGAACTTAATACCGTAGCGTACTCCCCATTCAGGTTTGCTAAAGACATTGCATGCACATCGTCCGCAGAACGAGGAATGCCAAAGTAATCGTTTTTTTCGAAAGCAAAACAGGCATTTTCAACTACAAAAACATTTAACCCTAGGTTGCCCCCAGTTCTAGCTGTTGACTCTATCGAATTGTTTGTAGCAGCTCCGACAACAACAATAGATTTTACTTCACTTTGCCGCAGCATTTTTTCGAGGCTGGAATTTGTGAATGCACATGGAACTGTTTTTATTAATATGTCCTCGTTATCTAGTGGCTGAAATTCAGGCTTAAAATCGTAGCCTTTTTGCTCAGGCCAAAAAACAGACTTTAGTTCAGAAGAACAATGTTTCACATGAATAACGGGGTAACTCCTTTCTCGCCATACGCTCAGAAGCTCCATTATACTTAGTTCGGCATTAGGATTATTGCGTGAACCCAATTTAGGGTGATCAATGCCTTTCTGTTGATCGATTACTATCAGAGCATGCACTTTAGTTGGTTCCTAAAAAATATAACCCTTCAAATATGGGGCGCGCTGTTTGAGCGTCCCAGCCATAATTTGTTTGTTGAACGAAGCCGTTTACGGCAGTAGGAATGATCGTCTGTACTTCTTATAGCCTTCAATGTTGGAGGTGATTTAAGGAGTGTTGTTATGAACATCAACGATCAAGCCCGTTTTAATAAGTGTTACCAAGCATATCTAAATGAACTCACCTTGCAAGGTAAAAGTCCCAAAACCATTAACATGTATAGCCGCTGTATTCGACAAGTCTAGGTGTTTTTTGATACCTGTCCGGATACCTTAACCGCTGCACAGCTTAAATCCTACTCTTTGTCTCTGATGCAGACTAAGTCTCGGTGCGATGGAATTAACAAAAGAATTAACAAGACACCCATTTTTAAAAAGTAGCAAAACAGCCGTTATGTCCTAATCTTAAGGTACACAAATACCAAGGATGGTCTGTCATGCCTCAGTCACGTAAAACTCAAGTTAGTTTAATTGATACTCCCTATTACCATTCTTAATACTGCTGAATTAATGAGTTTTATAATTTTATGCCGCTCCAGGAGAGGTGTTAGTCGTCCTCGCTGTTGTCCCAGAGGGCATGGTACTTTTACCGTAATACCAACAAGGCAGCAGTTTCAGCCAAAGCTTTATCTTTTCTGTTTAACTCTTTCTCTAACAACTTGATTTTCTTTTTGTCGGCACGCCTTATAGTATCTAACTTTTGCTGGCTATCTTGCGTCGAGCTATGGATCTTAATAGATAGTACTTTGCATGACTTTACATCCCTCAACATACATTCCATGCTCACGGCAATAACCGGCTAACTCATGCTCTGACATGACAGCAGTTGCAACGCCCGCTGCAAATTTTTGCTCGGCGGTAAAACTATTACTCTCGGACTTGTCACTTTCAAATTTATGGCTATTATCAACCAATTCCTGTCTCCATTTTCTACAGTAGCTACACCAACATCCAGCTCATTGGCTATTTTCCTAAGTGAATATAAATAAGCTATATGGTTTTGTTTTATTAAGTACTTTGTTAACTGCGTTTGCCGGGGTGAGGTTGTTATGGATTTACATAGGCACCCATTGTAAATGCTGTTAAAAAATGATGATGGCTGTCTCTTTAGTTTTCGTAATAGTCTGTAGTTTTAGTTGATGCATTATTCTTGCTCAACCTGCATGAAAACTTATCTGCACACACCACTTTCAAGCTATAAGTTTATTACACGGATAATGATGCAAACTTACGTACGAGCTCTAATTGGGAGAATGAAGCGGCATTTAAATGACTTTTGAATGGTAATAATGGCTGCTAATAATAATACTAAAAACGTCTGCGTAGAATCATCTCAGCACTAGCCCCTCCTTTAGTCTGCTTAATATTTGCAACACCGAGCAAATTAATCTCATTTTAAAGCGTTAACTCATTATTAACTTTCGTCTGTATATCATGCGCTCAGAATTTAACTCCAATTGTTCGGTTAATAAAGTTTGCGATTGCCTTTTCGTGTTTCTTTATCGAACAACAGTTTGAATGCACTTTCTGCATTTTCTGCATTTTCTGCATTTACACTTGATAATAGCTTTGGACCAGCCACTTGATAATAGCTTTGAACCAGCAAATGTCACCGTAGATGTTAATTACCATACACAAGTTCGAATGAGGGAAATTATGTTTTTTGAAAACTCATCTAGTGACAAACAAACCTTGCTTAGGCTAGTGAAGTATTTTGCACCGCATAAGGTGATGCTACTGATTGCTATTGTTGGTCTTTTAGGGTTTAGCATTGTTGATGCTGGAATGATTTATTTCATTCAACCCCTGATAGATGAGGGACTGGCTAAGTCTGATGGAAATGTGCTTAAGATAGGTGCGTTATTAGTCATTGTCATTTTTATGCTTCGAGGTGTTGCTAGCTTTATATCTAACTATTGTATGGCTTATATCGGCAGCAAGATAACGTTTACTGTTAGGCGTCAGGTATTTAGCCACTTGCAATATTTACCTTTGGATTTTTTCCAAAAGCACAATGCCGGGAAATTGATATCAAAAATAACCTACGACGCTGAGCAAATTTCCAAAGCCACGTCGGAAGTCTTCATTGTTTGCACTAGAGAAAGCCTAATCGTTGTGGTTTTACTCGGCATAATGTTCCACTCAAGCTGGCAGTTATCATTGATATTTTTGATTGTTGGTCCTGCAATAGGATTGGCCATTAATTATGTATCTAAACGTTTTAAACACATCAGTTTAAATATGCAAAATGCAATGGGAGAAGTAACACGGCATACGGAACGCTCAATAAGCAGCCATAGAGAAGTGTTAGCATTTGCCACACAAAGCCTTGAAAGTTCACGATTTAGTGAAGCTAATAATATTAATCGCCGACAATATATGAAGCTTGCAACAACGTCAGCGATAAGTAATCCAGCTATTCAACTCATTGCATCTATAGCGATAGCCGGTGTGCTTTGGTTGGCAAGTCTTGATGGTGTCATAGGCCAGATTAGTGCGGGAGCGTTTACCACAACGTTAGTCGCCATGGGTTCTTTGCTTAGACCGCTAAAGCAACTAACCAATATCAATCAATCTTTACAAAGAGGTTTAGTCGCCGCTAGCAGCCTTTTTGGTGTGCTTGATGAGACTGTTGAAATTGATCCTGCAAAGCAAAAGATTAAGTCTTTTAGCAAACATATAAAAGTGCGTAATCTTAACTTTTCCTATCCAGGTAATAGTCAGTTGGTGCTAAAAAATGTGAATTTCACTTTAATTAAAGGTCAAACAATAGCATTAGTAGGGGAATCTGGCAGCGGGAAATCGAGTATAGCAAACCTACTGATGAGATTTTATATTGCTCAAGAGTCACATATTAGCATTGACGATATTCCCTTAAATCAATTGTCATTAAATAATCTAAGGCAACAATTTTCTCTAGTATCTCAGCAAGTTGTTTTGTTTAACGACAGCATCGCTTCGAATATTGCATATGGGTGTCATCGTTCTGTCACAACTGGCGAGATTGAAGAGGCAGCAAGAGTCTCAGATGTATGGAGTTTTGCTAAAAAGTTGCCACAAGGATTAAACAGCTACATCGGAGAAAATGGCGGCCTATTATCTGGAGGACAAAGACAACGGATTGCGATTGCCAGAGCTATTCTTAGGGATGCTCCGATACTTGTTCTGGATGAGGCCACTTCAGCACTCGACACTAAATCAGAAAATATAATCCAACAAACACTGTCTACATTCCAGAAACACAAAACCACAATCGTGATTGCTCACCGTCTAAGTACCATACAGAACGCTAATCAGATATTGGTAATGGAAAATGGCTGTGTTTGTGAACAAGGAACTCATCAAGAATTATTGTTAATAAAGGGCGCTTATTATCATCTTTATCAGCAACAGTTTCATGACTCAACGAGTTAGTAAGCACTAAATCTATTAGCTCATTATTCACACCTTTAACGATTATTTAAGACAGAGGATCGGAACCACTTATGAACGAAATTGACACTCGCATATTAGAGTATAATGATTTTTTCACAGCAGTAGCCATAATTGGATTTATCTTTTATGCACTGACAATGATTGAATCAATCTACGACGTTGCAACTAAGCGACGGTTAGGCTGGAAGGAAACGATGGCGAATGTGGCCATCGAAATCGGCAATCGTATTCTAGATAACACGGTGATAAGCGCAATCTTTGTAATTGGATTTATCACTACTGAGCAGTTCGCCTTTTCAACAATCCCAGTGACTTTTTGGAGTTGGTTAATCGCCATTGTCGCTGTCGATTTCACGTACTATTGGATGCATAGAATTGAACATGAACGGCGGGTACTCTGGGCTGTGCATAGCGTTCACCATTCTTCACAAGAGTACAACTTAACGACCGCACTTCGTCTATCTTGGGTTGAAAGTGTATACGAATGGATATTTTTTGTTCCTTTGCTTCTTATCGGGTTCGATGCAATACAGGTTTTAGCGTCATTATTTGCGGTAGTGCTTTATCAAACATGGATCCACACAGAAAAAGTAGGCAAACTCGGCTGGCTCGATGGCATTCTTAACACACCATCAGTGCATCGCGTTCACCACGCCACAAACGCGGATTATATTGATAAGAATTACGGAGGTATTTTAATAATCTGGGACAGGCTCTTCGGAACGTATCAAGCTGAAAATGAAAAACCAGTTTATGGTCTCACTACTCAACTTAAATCCTCAAACCCTTTCACTATCAATTTCAGAGAGTTTCGAACAATATATAATAATATAATTCACGCTGAAAGTGCATCGCATAAAACCAGTTATGTATTTGGGCGCACGGGTTGGAAACCACGCAAGTGCTTGCAAAAAACTGACGGAGAATAGGCGAATGAAACAGTTAGTGGTAGTACTTATGTTGGCCTGCATGACGATGTCTTTCGCTAAGGCCGAGTCAGTTGAATTTCGTAATGGTGAGGATTTGCTTTCAGGGCACTATTTGCAGCCTGACAGCGGCAAACCGAAGGCCGTCATTCTTTTTGTGCATGGTGATGGGCCCCTTGATTATGACGCTCATGGTTACTATCCACTAATATGGAAACGACTCTTAAAACAGGGATTTGCTATTTTCCGCTGGGATAAGCCCGGTGTTGGCAGTTCAACTGGGAACTGGTTAGCCCAATCGATGCAAGACCGACAACAGGAAGTCCAATCGGCGATTAACGTTATCCGAAAGCGTTACTGTTTTTCAGGCACTCAAGTTGGATTGCTTGGTTTTAGTCAAGCGGGTTGGGTTGTGCCAGCATTAGCTAAGAACAACCCAGATATTGGGTTTATCATAGGAATTGGCTTTGCAATCGATTGGCTAGAACAAAGTTGGTACCTCACGCACGTGCGGCTAAAGCAACAAGGCGCGAATGAAACAGTCATTCAAGCTGCTTATGCAACACATATCCAAGAGATTGAATTCTTAGAGCAGAAATCCAGCTACGACTTATATCTCAAGAAATATGGACTTACACCCAAGCAAATGTCAGAGGATAGATATGGATTTATATTAAAAAACTCAAGTGTTAATGCGACACAAGATTACATCGGACTAAAACAACCCATGTTATTGTTACTCGGGGATAAAGACCTAAACGTGGATGTTGACAATACAAAATCAGTGGTCGAAAAGTTAATTGATGGCCAACAGAACATACAAATCACTATCATTAAAAACGCAACCCACGGCATGCTTGATGCTAAACATTTTAATCAACAATCACCCGGTCTTACACTTTTATTTAAACTGATTTGGAAGGGAGACAAAGCCCTAGCGCCAGAATTTAATCATGTATTAGATGAATGGTTAAGTCGTCAGAGCTTGTTGTTCCCAAACTAAGCTAATCGCCCCTATAATCTTAGATTTAAATTGTGAGCTTACGAAACTGACGAACTGGAACGCCCCCAAATTATTGATAATGTGAAAACTTATCAATACCTGATACATCTCCTTTTGCTCATGATAATCAATTTAAAAAACCATACCTTGCATTAGGACAATAGGTGGTTAATTTTTTCATTTACTGATGACCGCCAACACAATTTATTCACATAAAACAACTGTACCCAAATCATTGGAATTATGCGGTGCCAGCAAATGAATGAGACCCCAAAAGCCTAGTTCACTGAGTGCAACGTCGGTTACCGAACGGAGCGAAAGGCGCGAAAGGCGCGAAGGGCGCAGCCAACAAACCTGCAGTTTCAAGGATGAAGGGGATAGATTTAATTTTTACTGGCCTATTAACCAATCATTAACTCAATCATTTATAGAATACGGTTAATCAAATAAGGAGTACTCAGTGGAATATAATCAACAGTTGAAAAATGTGTTATCAGAAATTTTAAACATAGACACGTCTAATTTTGTGCATAGTACGAAGTTATTAGGAGAAGTAAGTGAACTGGACTCAATGTCTATTGTTTTACTCTTAATAGAAATAGAAAAACAATTTTTATTAGAGATTGATGTTGCAGACCTCGAAGCTAAACACTTTGAAACATTTGGCAACTTAGCATCACTCATTCAAAATCGATGAGTGATATGCAAAACCTAACCTTGTCTCAACGAATAACAGCTAAGACAATAGTCATAATCATCTTCTTATTTAAATTAAGAAATAGAGCAGCAAGAAAGAAAATAGCGTTTGGAATTGCCCGAATAATCTTTGCTGTATCACCAAAAACAAGAAAACGCTCCATCAATAATTTACGCATTGCGATGCCCGACCAAGTGAGTAATGACAGTATACAATATTTGGCAGTCACTGCTTATCAACATATCGTTTTTGGTGTTTTAGAAAATTTTTGGTTTGAAGACCTTAAATATACTTTTGAGATGGATACAGCGACAAAGGCGTTAATTGCATCAGGTGTTCCTCTTAGCATCGCGACTATGCATCTTAGTTGTTATGAAGCGGTTCCATTTGCATTGCAAAAGCTAACCGGAAGAGTAACTACCCTTTCTAAGGTTCCTAAATTCGCTGCTGGCTTATATAGTGTTTATGCAAAAAACGGTGTCAGTTGTGTGGATAAGTCTCAAGAAGGTGCATTCTTCTCTTTGCTAAGTAAAGTTAGCTCAAATGGTGTTGTCTGTTTGCATTCAGACCACTTTGGAAGTGATACCAAAGTTGAATTTTTTCAGCAAAAAACCGGCGCTCCCGCAGGTGCGGCGATGTTATCAGCCTATGCAAAAACGCCATTGCTTATTGCTTATGCCGTATTACAAAAAAATAACACTTATACAATCCATATTGAAACGGTTTCTCAATTTCCCATAGGAAAATCACCAAAAGCGTTTCAATTCGCAATGCAGACAATATATCGACAGTTCGAAACCATCATCTACAAATACCCAGAACAATGGTGCTGGTTTTACAAGCGATGGCGATAGAACCGCATACCTTTTGACCTAGCGTCAACTCGAACTTACACACTTACAACTGCATTAGTATATTAGGTTTTCAATGATACAAACAATTCATCAACTGGTAAAAGTGCAAGCAGAGATACAACCTTATTGCCCTGCCATAGGCGAGAAGAATCGATGGTTAACATACGTACACTTAAATGAAAAAATAGAAACTCTCGCGCTTTCTTTCTTATCCCTAGGTCTGAAAAAATCTGAAAGAGTGGCTGTTTTTTTACCAAAGTGCTTTGAAAGCGTGATTGGTATCTTTGCTACAAGCGCTGCTGGAGGGATATTTGTGCCTATCAACCCAGTGCTTAAACCACCGCAAGTAGCACATATTCTGTGCGATTGTTCAGCAACAATTCTTATAACAAGCAAGGCCCGATATGTAACCTTAAAGTCGGTTTTACCACCATCTATAAAATATATTGTATTAACAGATGACACTAACGAATACCCTAGTCCCGCATCGGTTTTATCGTGGTGTCAATTACAAACACTCCCACTGAGTGATCCGTCTCTTCCGGTCATCCTGGAAAGTGACACCGCTGCAATATTCTATACATCAGGAAGTTCAGGCCCAGCTAAAGGTGTCACCTTAACTCAGCGTAATTTAATTCTTGGAGCACAAAGTGTCGCTCAATACCTAGATAGCGCTTCATCTGACTGCTTGTTACTTGCACTACCCATTAGTTTCGATTATGGCTTTAGTCAATTGACTATTTCGTTTTTATCGGGTGGTAGCTGTTATTTATTTGAATATTTTTTTGCAACAGAGTTAATTACAGTAGTGCAACAACAGTCGATTACAGGCCTTGCTTTAGTCCCTACAGCATGGGATCAACTCGCCAATCTTGAGTGGCCCAAAGCAGCATCTCAACATTTGCGATACATAACGAATACTGGAGGCTCCTTATCAGAAGAAACGTTAAAAAAGCTCCTAAAACAAATACCCAATGTTAAGCCCTTCTTAATGTATGGGCTGACCGAAGCTTTTCGTTCTTGTTTTCTTCCACCAGAACAAGCTTTAAAACGTCCTAAATCAATCGGTAAGGCAATACCAAATGCCAAAATTTTTATTATAAATGCAAGTGGTGAAGAATGTGCACCATATGAGCAAGGAGAGTTGGTGCATGCGGGACCGCTAGTAGCCCAAGGCTATTGGGGAAACAAAGAAAAGACTGAACATAGATTTAAACCCACGCCAAATAGACTTAATGAAGTACCTGCCGAGCAGTTAGCAGTATGGTCGGGGGATATTGTTACCAAGGACAAAGAAGGTTTCATGTATTTTGTTGGACGTACCGACGACATGATCAAGACGTCTGGATATAGAGTCAGCCCGCAAGAAATTGAAAGCGTTATCAAAAAACATGATTGCGTAACAGATATTGTTGTTTTTGGCGTATCACACAAAAAATTAGGCCAGGGTATTGTTGCAATAATAGCCGTTACATCTGCGGTGCAGAATAATGATCTGTTGCTCTCTATTAGACGTTTTTGCGGCTTACACCTTCCTACTTATATGACCCCTCATTTCATAGATTTTTGCATAGAAATACCGAAAAATCCTAATGGAAAGCATAACAAGACTCTTTTGAAGGAACAGTATCAAGATGTTTGTCAAAAGATATCTTCTAAAACGATATCTTCTAAAAAGGAATTACAGTAAATGTTATCCATCCATAAAAAAGACAATCAACTTATCTTTGCCGGTAAAGCGCCCAGTGAATTAGATAACATAGCGGGCGGTACTCCCTGCTATGTATATGATCGCATGCAAATTAAAACCAATATTATAGCGTTAAAAAAGGTACTACCAAAAAAGATAAAGTTACATTATGCAATCAAAGCCAACCCTATGCCTAACTTGGTTGCACATGCTGCTAATTATCTTGATGGCTTAGATGTAGCCTCTCATCAAGAGTTGCTAACCGCATTAAGTACCGGCATACAACCTTGTAAGGTCAGTATCGCAGGACCAGGGAAAACCCAAAAGAGCCTGCTAGCAGCCATTATTTCGGGTGTTGTCATCAATGTAGAATCAAAAACAGAATTAGTTCGGATTCAAAAATTAGCTAGCTTGTATAAAAAACAGGCTAACGTTGCATTTAGGATCAATCCTGATTTTGAACTAAAGGGCGCCGCCATGAAAATGTCTGGAGGCCCTAAACAATTTGGTATCGATGCTGAAGTATTTGCTGAATTTTTTTCAATGGTGAATGAGCAATCAATAAATTTCGTTGGATTTCATATTTTTAGTGGCTCCCAAAATTTATCAGTTGATGCACTATTGGAATCTTATCGAAAAGCATTGGAATTAGCTTTTGTATTATCTGAGCAAATCAATGTCATTCCCAAGCAAATTAATATAGGCGGTGGGATTGGCATTAATTATCATAGTGGGCAAGAACCTGTGGATATAAAAACCTTAGGCTTGGGTTTACATGAAATATTGAATGAATTAGCTACCAAGTTGATTGATACCGAGGTCCATTTAGAGTTAGGTCGGTTTTTAGTGGCGAATGCTGGTATGTATTTGTGTAAAATAGTTGACGTTAAAGAGTCAAGAGGCAAAACCTTTTGGGTATGTGATGGGGGAATGCATCATCATCTGGCCAACTCTGGTAATTTAGGGCAGGTATTTAGAAAAAATTATCCCGTTTTTCTGGCAAATTGCATAGAATCAGCGCAAACACATCATGTCGATATTGTTGGCCCCTTATGCACACCACTGGATATTATTGCATCCAATATATCCCTCCCTAATGGCAAAATAGGAGATTACGTGGCCGTTATGTTATCCGGAGCTTATGGCGCATCAGCCAGTCCGCAAGGATTTTTAAGCCAAGGAGAAGCTTTGGAAATGCTTATCTAAAGAAGTCAGAGTTAGTTGTATGTGAATTAGTTTTAGCTGTCGGTGGCAATAGTCAGAACAATTAGCAACCAATACATGTGTCAGGCTTTTCTGCGACTCTTTTCTGCGACGCTTGCCAATATAAAGCATGAAACATTAATATAAAACGATGGTAATTATATGAATTTGAGAGTGCTTCTAGTTGAAGACAATATTGATTTAGCCAATAGTATTTTGGAGTTTTTTACTCTCAAAAATATTATTCATGATTTCGCTGGCAATGGGAATACTGGGCTTTCTTTAGCAAGTAATAACGTGTATGACGTTATAGTGTTGGATGTAAATTTACCTGGTATTAATGGTTTAAAGGTTTGCTCGCAATTAAGACTCAAGGGAAATGATATTCCGGTACTTATGCTAACAGCAAGAGATAGTCTGTCTGACAAACTGGACGGTTTTGATTCTGGCGCTGATGATTACTTAGTAAAACCCTTCGCGTTAAGCGAATTATTAGCGAGAATATATTCGTTATCAAAACGCAAAAGCGGCCTAAGCAAGTTTTTCAAAGTTGATGATCTCGAGATGAACATCCAAAAAAAGACAGTGACGCGGGGAGGTAGGAAACTAGAACTCACGCCTATTTGTTGGACAATTTTAGAAGTATTAATGCGTAACTCGCCTAACCTCGTGCCTAAAGAAGAATTGCTTGTTGCTATCTGGGGCGATGAACAGCCAGATAGCGATAATTTGAAAGTGCATATTCATAAACTTCGACATGTTTTAGGTCAAGAACCAACGCTTATTCACACAATACGAGGGCATGGTTTTGCTATTAGAGAAAAGTAACTGGAGTGTTAAAAATTACGTTTTATCCGTAAGTATAATAATAGTCTCAACATTGTTGGGCTTTTTCATTTGGAAAGGAGCCACAATTTTTGATAAAGGCACCGACATTCCAATCATATATCTTATGGATACGATGTCTGAAAAATATATTGCTCAATATAAAGATGATCGCTCTACTGGGATGCCGGTAGATGAGGATTTTCTGTTTTATATTGAAACCAAACAAATGCCTCAAGACCTAGCTTCGTATATTAACAAAGATGTTTCATGGGTTGGTTTTAGGTCTATTGAACTGTCCAACCGTAGTTACTTAATTGGTCGGACAAAACTAAATAAAGATGTTTTTTTAACCGTCGCTTACCTTAAAACCGATGATTCAGAACTTTCAATATCAGTCGATTCGTATTTAATGGAGTCTTTTGCACCCATTTTATGGGCTGTATCCGTCACGTTTATTTTGTCTATTTTCATGATTGTTTATATGACGTTAAAATTTATTCGTCCTCTTAGAGAGTTAAAAGATTGGACATCACAATTAAATAAAAACGATAAAATTACACATGTACCCAATTTTACATTTAAAGAGCTCAATGGACTTGCTAACACTTTGGCAGAGTCATTGAATGAGAATTTACGATTGATTGAAAAAGATAAATTTTTTCTCAGAGCTGCTAGTCATGAATTACGAACGCCAATATCTGTGTCTTCAGTTAATGTGGAGCTGATGAATATGTATTTAGAAGCCCAAAATGTTTCTCCAAAACTTAGCGCACCACTTTTAAGAATAGGAAATGCAGTGAAGGACATGCGGCAGCTTTCAGAAACACTTCTTTGGTTAGATCACGATGGAGGTTCATCCATTGAATCAACGCAGTTTGATCTACGCTCAACCATAGACTCAATTGTTGCTGATAGTTGTTATCTATTGACCAATAAAAATGTTGATATTGCGATCAATTGTGAAAATAGCAAAATCACCTGTAACTTCCCCTCGTTCAAAATAGTTTTGGGCAATATAGTACGAAATGCAATGCAATACACAAGTAACGGCAGAATCGAAATTAATTTGGATGAACGAATGGCGCTTATAAAAAATGTAGATACCAATGAAACTCTGATTAATACTGATAACGCTGATAATTCTGAATATGGTTATGGCCTAGGGTTAATACTCGTTGAAAAAATTTGTAATAAAGGAGATTGGAAATACTCAACCAGCAACATTGTTGGCGGTAGAGAAGTTCAAATATTGTTTAAGTAAAATGTAAGGTCTAGGAAATTTGACCTAAGAACTTTGCAGTGGCTGCTATTGCAACAGTAGAAAGGGCAACTGTAGAAAGTGCAACACTGCAGATATGGTTAATAATCATAAATATTGGCCTCAGACATTTCATGATTATGCTCCTCATCATGGTTTACGTTTTATATTAAAAAGCCCGTTATTATCCATTTTGAGTTCAAAAAAATAGGGGGTATTGTATTCATTGACCGCAAGCCAGACATTAATAGGTGCGTTGTTTTCTGATGTTAGGGTGTAGTGATGAGTTGATACCTCATTATCGCCCAAAGTCTTGACCTCAAGGCCTTTGTCTTCAATTTTCATTTCGGTAATTGAGGTTGTTGTAATGTCCAATAAATTTATATTGGAGGGTAATTTTTGTTGATGAATTGACCAGTACTTTGGCAAGTTGGCTAATGTGGTGTCTTGTGAATCTTTAGGAAAGCGTGTACTTGTTGGTGCAACGTTTGTATCCGATAGAAAAAGCTGTGAAAGTCCGATAACTTCGCCTGCCGCAGGGATGAAATTACCTAAGACTGCAAAGGAAAAATCGACTAGTCCACTTTCTTCCTGTTGCGCTAAATTTTGTATCTCTGAAAAACTCATCCAAAGATCTGCACCAGAGCTATCGACTTTTAACCAGTAAGCTTTTGTTTGATCGAAGGTCTTTTTATCTGCACTAATGAGACCGTTTTCAAGGGAATACAGCTCGTTCGCTGTTGAACGAAGGTTTATTTCATCCCAGTCACTGTTTTTTTGGATCGTTGTGCTCTCTAAAATTTGATATCCACCTTGTGGATTTTTTATGATTTGAACCTGCATATCTCCGATGTCGTCGCCTTCTGCAAAAATATCATAGTTGAATGTTGCGTGCGCTTCGTTGGAAGCTTCTAAGCCTTGGATGGATGTAGCGGCAATAAATATTGCAGCAAAGATAGGTTTTCTGAACATGATGTTTTCCTGTTTTATCGTAGTGTTCCTAATCATAACGAATAGGGACGGGTTAATTTATAATGTTTATTTTGCAAATACATTGCAGATTAAGATGACTATCACCATTATTTTGCCACCTTTCGGAAGACCCATTCTAATGGGCCAACGTCAAAAAATTTAAGCCAAACAACGCTGAAAGCGATACCTCCCGCACAAAATATCAATGCGCTAAGCAGGGAAAAATCTATACTTTGGTTTTCTAAGCGTCCAATAGACTCAAGAAAACCCATGCCAACAATGATGTGTGCAATATATAGGGTGAGAGATAGTTGCCCTGTTTGATAAAGATATTTAATAACCTTTGTTTCAGAGAATCGTTCTGATAAATATAGACATGTTATGAGCACTAAAACGCCAGAGCTGCCAGCAGAAATAATATACTGGGGCAAGGGAGGAATAATGGAGGTGGAAAACAAAAATGTGATTTCTTCAGCCGTCATTGCTGATCCGCCAATATCGTCAAGCATGTGTCTTAAATAATAAAAACTACATTCAGTGATAACTAAAGTAATTAGAGCTGCTATAAACAACTTTTTTCTTATGAACTTTAGGGAAAGGTCTTGTCTTCCCAGCCACATACCAAAAGTCAAGAAAGCGGCCCATGGAAAAACCGGATGAAAACCGTTAAAAAATATATGCCTAATCATTCCATCAACTGACCAAAAGTCCTTGTAGGTTAGTGTTTCCAAATCCCAGTTCTGTTCGAAATTAAACAGCAGCATCAACACTGGAAAAATCATCATGATGATCATCGATATCCACAATAAGGACTTTACTTGAAACATAAAAATAGCAGCGGCAAATAAGAAATAGAATCCGTAAAAATGAAGAATGTCGGCTTCCCAAATTGGGGTAAATAATAGGCCAATGACCACCAGTAATAAGCCGCGTTTTACCAATGAGATCCGGGTTTTTAATACCAAGGTGTTATCAAGCCAATTTCTTGCTCTAGCGGTTAAAAAGGTTATACCGACGCCTGCAAGCAATACAAACAACGCAGATGCTCGCCCTTCAAGCAGCGTTGCAAAATTAATCAGAAATGCATGACCCGTTTTAGCACTCATTGCTACTTTAAAGTTAACAATAACCATGCCAAATAACGCTAAAGCTCTTGCGAGATCATATCCTGTCACTCTTTGTTTCATTGAAATACCTCTTGAACGTAAAGCCTACTGATAGGGGTAATAAAATAATCAGCCAACCTCACAAGCAGATAGAAAGTGGCCAACTGTACTTTGTCATTCTTGAACGACTAACATTCAGATAACCGTTAACTATAATTTATGGCTAGTTTGAAATTGCCAAGGTAAGGGATAACGTCAATGCAAACATGCTACATCGAGTTAAGTTAACAAGTGGTTAATCGGGTTTACAGTTCCACTTGAAACGAGAGGTTGACTTGCGTGACTCTGGCAAACATCTTTTTAGCGTTAACCCGTTATTAACGTTCTTCTATTTATCCTCTGTCTGGAATTCACAACAACAAAGTCTTATTACATTGTCGCGAATTGATACTCGGCATAAATGAATAAAATTGTTCGTATTATTTTTACGATTGGTTTTAGTTTTTAACTGTGTAGTAACTTCTTTCTATTTCAATACACATTAAGGAAAATTTTTAATGAACAAATTTATACTCGCAGCTAGCTTACTCTCTGCGTCAAGTTTTAGTGTTTTAGGGCAAGATAGCTTTACATCCATTATCGGTGCAGAATTTGGCACTTCAGATCACAATGACGTTTATAAAATAAACGGTAGTTATTTCCTTTCTCCGGTGGATAGCACTATAGGCCCGCTTGAAGAGGCTGTTTTTCTAAACAGATCTACTGCTTTAAGAGCAAGTTTTAGTCGCTCTAAATCTGATATACAATATAATTCTTTATCATCCAATTCGTGGAACTTGGGTGCGACTTATTTTCTAGATAATTCAGACTTTTTTATCAACATAGATATGGACCATGTCAACAATAATACTGGGCCTAGCTCAAAGAGATATGCTCTGGGTGCTGGCTATTATTTGAGTGATGATTGGTTTGTTACCATAGATACTAAGTATGATGAAGATTTAGAGTACAAAAATATGACTCTAGGTACAAAAAAGCTAATCGATTTAGGCGACGATACATTTCTAAGTGTAAATGCAAGTGTAACGAATAAGAGTTATATTTATAATATTGGCGCTGATTACTATTTCAATAAGCGGTTATCTGTTGGTTTAGCGCATACCTGGCATGAAGATTCCGACGATGATACAACATCAATAAACGCAAACTGGTTCATTACTGATACCGTCTCAGTTAGTTTGGGTATGGACAAGTTAGACGAGGGCTCTGCTACAGATAACAGGTTTAACTTTGGTGCAAGTGCTAGGTTCTAAGAGCCACATAAACACAGAATGAGCTAGTCAAGCAGACCTAGACTAAGCTTTACATAACCAATTTTTTAAGGGTATAAAATTGCTTACACCCTTTCACCCTTTCATTGTATCTGGGGTACAAGAGTAAACTTTCACCAAAAAATGGGGGTTACATGCACCCCTATTTTAAATATTGTCAGGTTATGACACATCACCATCATTTTACCAACGGCAAAGGTTCGCTCCAATTAAAATGGTCCTGCTCTTTTATGCCATTGTAAATAAGGTCAATGGCTCTAAATATTTGATTAAATGCTTATTATTATAAATGTCCCGGTAATTGCTCATTTCGAACTGCTGATGGGGTTTTCTTAGACCAACGTTTGAAAGACCTTCTGAAGTTTGCTGCATCACTGAAACCCAATAACGCCGCTATTTCATCAATGCTTAGTTGTGTATCTTTTAGATATTCATGGGCTAGTTTATTTCTCACTTGATCGAGTAATTGTTGAAACTTATACCCTTCTTTAGCCAAGCGACGCTGCAGGGTGCTTTCGCTCATATGTAATTGTTTTGCAACACGCATACTGGTTGGAAATTCGGTGCCAGACTGTAAAAGCACCTCTTGTACTCGTTCGCTTACCATGCCCCTATGCGTATCTCTGGATAATAATCTATCGCATTGTCTTCGAAATATGTCTCTTGCAACTGGGTTAGCTGTGGCAATACTCAAATCTAAACCCGCTTCATCAAAGCTCAACACACTTCTATTGCTATTAAATTTTACCTTTGAACCAAATAGTTGTTGGTAATGGCCTTTGTCGTATGGTGCAGCATAATCTAACTCTACATGTACTGATGTCCTGCCTTGTGGAATTAACGTATTACCACTTCGCATGATGGCAGCATAAAGTAGCTCGATGTAGAAACGTTCTAAATTATCGTATAAATGAGGGGCTTTAATAAATACTTCAGTCCGATTATTCCGTGACAATACTTCTACATCTAAACTGGGTAATAACGCTTTATTATATCGCACCAATAACTTAAGTGCGTCGCCAAGAGTATTACTGGTAATGATGGCATAGCCAAAAATGCCATGGGATGGCACATCCATGCTCGAGCCAACCAATAAACCAAGTTGATTATCTTTGCTTAATGCAATCGCGTTGGTTGAGAGGGTATCGAGTTGTTGGGCGCTCAGATTTACCTCTTTTTCCAAATCGACTTCTGTAATGCCCGAATTAACAAAGAGCAAATTGATATCTAGGTGGCGTGCTTTTAGCACTTTAATCAATGTTTTTATGTAGTGTGAATGCATTTCTGATAATCAATAATAAGTATAAGTTGATGGTATTTAACACCCTTATTGATGGTATTTAACCCCTTCCTATAATCTTAGTCAACTATAATCTTTATGAATATTTTATCAGTTAACAAACATAGCAGGGTAAACAGCATGCCAGTATATAAAGCACCTTTACGAGACATTAAATTTTTAATGAGGGATGTATTAGATTATTTCCCTCATTATGGATCTCTAGCAAACGGCTCAGATGCTACCCCTGACATGGTTGACGCTATTTTGGATGGTATCTCCACCTTAAGTGAAGAGGTATTGGCACCACTGAATTTATCGGGTGACAAAGAAGGCTGTCACTTTAATGACGGCGAAGTGACCACCCCGAAGGGTTTTAAAGAGGCTTATAAACAGTATGTCGCGGGTGGTTGGCAAGGTTTATCTTTTCCTGAAGAACATGGTGGGCAAAATCTACCTACATCAATTAACCTCATTAAAGCAGAGATCACCGGCAGCGCAAACTGGTCTTTTTCGATGTATCCAGGGCTAAGCATGGGCTGCATTAATACCGTATTAGAATATGGCTCTGACCTACAGAAAAAACAGTTTATGGAACCGTTAGTCAGTGGCCGGTGGAGTGGCACCATGTGTTTGACTGAACCACAATGTGGTACCGATCTGGCGCAAGTAAAAACAAAAGCCGAGCTCAACCAAGACGACGGCAGTTACCAATTAACTGGCACAAAAATATTTATTTCGGCTGGCGAACACGATTTAACAGAAAATATTATCCATATTGTTTTAGCGCGTATCCCTGGCGCGCCTAAAGGCATCAAAGGTATTTCATTATTTGTGGTGCCAAAGGTGAATGTTGACAATGATGGCAAGTTAACAGACAGAAATTCCGTATATTGCGGTTCAATAGAACACAAGATGGGAATTCGCGCTTCATCAACCGCAGTCTTAAATTTTGATGGCGCTACTGGTTACTTAATTGGTAAAGAAAATGAAGGCTTACAAGCGATGTTCACTTTTATGAATACCGCACGGATTGGTACAGCTCTGCAGGGTATTTGTCATGCTGAAGCATCATTTCAGGGCTCACTTGCTTACGCCAAAGATCGCCAATCAATGCGCGCTTTATCAGGTAAAAAACAACCGGACTCAATTGCCGATGCTATTATCTGGCACCCCGACGTTCGTCGAATGTTGCTAACTCAACGTGCTATTGCAGAAGGAGGTAGAGCCATGATTTATCATGCTGCAAAAATTGCTGACAAAATGTTTAATGCCACCGTTGCTGGTGACACTAAAAAGCAAAAAATCTATGATGATGAGTTAGGATTTTATACCCCTATCCTAAAAGGCTTTATTACTGAGTTAGGCTTAGAGTCTGCAAACTTAGGCATGCAAGTGTTTGGTGGGCATGGTTATATTCATGAACATGGCATGGAACAAATCGCCCGCGACGCTAGAATAGCTACACTTTACGAAGGCACAACCGGCATACAAAGTTTAGATCTATTAGGCCGTAAAGTGCTGATGTCAAACAAAGGCCAATACATTCGGGACTTTAGCAAAATCATTTTTTCATTCGCTAAGCCACATTTGTTTTCAAGTGGCCCAGTGGGCAGCATGGCACGTAATTTGTGTAGGCGCGCGATCGAATGGAACATTATGACACTGCGTATTATGTTGGGCGCTTCGAAAGACCGAGAGTTGGTAGGGTCTGCTTCGGTTGATTACCTCATGTACTCAGGTTATGTAATGATGGGCTATTTTTGGGCTTTGCAAGCCGAAAAATCAGCGGCTTTACTCGACAGTGGCGAGGGTGAAGAATCAAATGATTTTTATATATCAAAAATTCAAACCGCAGAGTTTTATTTTGATCGTTTGCTCCCAAGAGCATCTGCGCACAAAAAATCGGCCTTATCTTCGACAAAATCATTGATGCAGATGAATAATAACAACTTTAACTTTTTATAAAAGTGGGCTTGTGACCTAGGAGTTGATGAGTTTTACCATGTTTGAGCAGGCAAGCTATCCTTAATCGGGTTGACATACTGCTTTGACTGATTGTTTTTGTAAACTCACAATCTGGTCGCTAGCGTGTTGTTTTTGAGTAGCTGAGCAATCAACAAAACAGATATATGGGTAACTTCTTATGCCAGCACTGAAATTCACTTTTTACTGCAAAATTAGTCTATTTTGTAGTAAAAAGTGGGGATACCATAAAAATATGGACACAATGTGAATGAGTTCATGAAAATTTAGCGGCTGTAATATTAATAAAAGCGAAAACTACTTTCACCCGTTTCTTGGTCTTAAAAAGTCTATAGTATTTTTTATATCCAAATTATTACACTAACGTCGGTACTATCGAAGAACTCTCAATATCCAATATAT
>OOFW01000021.1_pt1 | contig 19862 bp, 15 predicted proteins | sample 1670271 | NCBI WGS metagenome assembly OOFW01 (sample SAMEA98137918, study PRJEB22522) | marine metagenome | biome: marine biome; feature: marine water body; material: sea ice | place: Arctic Ocean | collected 07-Sep-2015 | depth 1.32 m
CTCAATAGCTTAGCAACTATTTATATTCAAGATAAAAATCTTCTCATGGCGATAAAAACATCTAAGCAAGCTCTAACATTAAGCCCTGCAGCGCCTGCTATTCTCGACACCGTTGGTTGGGTATTGGTTTTGTCTGAGAAGCTAGATTTGGGTTTGACTTATTTAAGGCAAGCATTTAGTTTATCTTCTACTAGCCCTGATATTCAGTACCACATCGCTTATACCCTAGCAAAGCAAGAACGTGTAGATGAGGCAAAAAAGCTATTAACTAAATTAATAGCGTTACCAGATAATTTTGAAGAACATGAATTATCGGTAAAGTTACTTAATGAGCTGTCTAATAACTAATCATTATATTGAACTAAAGTATGATCTCAAAGCTACATACAATAATTTTTTACTGTATATAATTAGTCATATTAAGGATAGATTTCTTTTGTAAGGATTAGCATTTCTATATTCTGAAAATTTCAGATATATAAAATGGCGTTTATTATGAAAATTATAGATCCCCTTGTATTTGTTTTAGGGTTAGTTGTTGCATCTAGCGCAAATGCGAGTTTTCAACCACTATTATTAGGCTCAGACCTAAATAATCAGTCCCTGTATGCCAGTGGTTACGTATCAATGGGTGCAAGAACAACTATAGGTGGTAATGTTCAAAGTGCTGGTGCAATAGTCGTTGCCGCAAATGCGACTGTTGGGGGCAATCTTGAGGCAGGTACCACAGTCACTCTTGGTGCTAGTGCAGGTGTTGACGGTTATATTGAGAGCACAACTACTGTAACTATAGGCGCTTCTTCAATCGTTGGCGGTTCTATTCAAGCGGGTACTACAGGAACCATCGGAGCCAATGCAAAAATTCAGGGCGATTTGATGACCGGGACTACCACGACAATCGCTGGAGCTGTCGAGATCCAAGGTGACGTTTTAGCCGGAAGCACAGTAACAATCGGCGCGGGTTCAATTCTAGGTGGCAATGTTGACGCAGGTACAACCATTACCATTGGCGCTGGTGTCATAATTGATGGAGTACCTACGGCAAATTCTTTGCAAGCTGTCTCTTCTGCACCTTCAGTAGTGGATCAAGGAGCATTTATTACCTCAGTGCAAACAACACTAAAAGAACTTGGAACTGGAACCGAACTCACTTCAACGACGTTTGGAACAAACGATGAGACACTCGAAGCTGGTATTTATAGCACTATAAATTATCTGTCAATTGCAGCGGGTAAAACTCTTACGCTTGATGGTAAAGGTATCGATGGCTCTTGGGTTTTTAATATTGCGAATTATCTGAGCTTCGCTGCAAATGCGAAGGTAATATTGACCAACGTTACTGACAATAGCAGTATTATTTGGAATGTGCTTGGCGACAAAACTGGTTCAGCTGGCTATACACAACTAGGCGCCGGTGCAGAAGCCCGAGGCTATATTTTTGCCAAGGGCTTCGTACAAACAGGTGCTAGCGCTGTAATAGCTGGTATAGGTAATGATTGTGGTGGGGCTTATTCAGCAACTAATTACGTTGAATTTGGCTCCGATAACGTCATTGGAAAGGAAGGTTGTACTAACGGAGCCATTGTTACCGTACCCGAACCTGCATCAATTTGGCTATTAGCTTTGGGAATTTTTGGCATAAACGTTGTCTATAGGCGAAAGTTGATATTGGATTTACACAAACTCCCATCGTAAATAGACACACATTGTAATTCAATCAAATATTTACAATGTGTGACTAGTCAGATATCAAGTACCCAAATCAACGGGGTCAGAGCGATAAAAGCTGGCGTGCTTAAGAAAATATGCGGCCTGTTGAATTACCGTTGGATTGTTTCGCAGTCTGAAATGCTTTTCGGGTACGATCATAAAGTCTTTCATATTCTTCACTTTGGTACTTTCAACGGACACTACCCCGTCGTCTTCTCCTGGCAACAGCCAAGCGGTGAGCATGTTAGAATTATAATTGCCGGCAATGATACCTACAGCAAAATTTACCGGCCCTAATTGGTTTACCCAACTGTCTTGTTTGGCACTGAGTTGCAGTTTTGCGGGGCCGGTGTTTGTGTCTATCCAAGTGGAATCTGCAAACAGTTCTGCCAGTTCCGTTCCATGGTTAGGTGGTGCTATCATCACCACTTTCCCTAAGTCGTCCAATGAATAATTATTTAGATAATAGCGTACTAAGATACCGCCCATAGAATGAGTAATAAAGTGGATTTTTTGCGTGCCTATTTTTTGCGCTTTTTGAACCGCAGGGTGCAGGTGATCTGTAACCAGGGTTTCGATGTCGTGTTTTGTAGAAGGGTAACTGATACTCGTAACTTGATAGCCCTGAGTGCGAAAAAACCGTTCGATGGATTGCATAGCAACGGCACTTCGATACATGCCATGCAATAAAATAATGTGATCCTGATCATTACTTAAATCAATTTTGTTATCGAATTTAGGCAGATTGTCTTTATTTATCTGGCAACCAATCAAAAACGTCAGGCATGTGACAAAGAGTGCGGTCCATTTCAGCCTATTTTTTTTCATCAGCTTTTTTATACTCTTAGTATGTTGTGACTAATCGCCATAGTGATTGTTTATTCCTGTCTTGTTCCACCATTAAAGCGGTGGTGACATATATAGATTCTACTAATATCACTTTGCGTCAGTATGCCCTATGACAGATGTGTAACTAGTGATGAAAAAACGTAAGTAAAGGTTACACAAATTACATAAACATACATAAATCAGATAGAAAATCAGGTAAACCCCCTTCGTAATTTAACAAAATACTCAGAGTCATTTGTCCGTATTTACATCGGTGTCTGTCTAAATGGCGGAGCTGCATGCAATCTGGTGCCTCAGGTTATTCGAAGTGTGAGTCTGTTGCATAGCGTGCAATCTATGGGATCGTGATTTTACTTTTCAACTCGTAAAAGCTGATGTTTTTGACTCAAACCTACGGGTCAGGTTCTGAAGTGTTTCCACGAATAATTAATATAAATCAATGTGATAAAGAAAAACACACAAAAATACTTATGGCATTTGGTGACCAGAATAATCGCCAAACATCACTGATAAGGTAATACTATGAATGTGAATAAGACTATACAGCTTGTCACTCCCAAATTGCATAAAGCACGTCGAGGTGCATAAGTTTGTTGTGCAAACAACTTATTGCTAGGCAATGCTTCAACAGTCACATCCATTGGACGGGGTATTGAATCAAACACAACAGATAAGCACTGTATAAAGCGCGCCGATAGAATAAAAAAAATGGCAAGTCTTTTGATCATTAAACTATCTAAATCGATGAGTAAGTGATGCTGACTTTCCTAACAATGCTGATAACAGATCAGGTCTTGCTTTGCCTACAAGAATTTTTCATTCACAAAATTTAGTCTAATTAAGAAGGATGTCTTGATATTTCTCTCACAACTTGCCACTGAGGGATAATAAGAACGTGCGCTTTTTTTCCAGTTGCGTCCATGATATCGCATATTTATCGTTCGCTAATTTCACAATTAAAATTTAAAGGTAGAGCTTCTAACCGCATTTGTATCACGTGTGAGTTACTGCACAGTTAGGTCCCTGAGGAAAATAATACAACTTGTTATGGCTGACGGTAGCTCGCAAAGAGCATAGGGGAATGAATTGTGTATCTGTTGTCAGAGTAAACGCTCTAAACTATATTGTTTGTTATCAGTTTATCGTTTTATCGAGTGAGCTTAGCTTTTTATTTCAATAAAACCCAATTAATTGGCTGTTATTAAAAAACATTCTCTTAATTTATGGCCATTCACACCTGAACCCTAACTATTGACGGCTAAAAAGACTGGCTGAGAAACTATACTAAAGTTGCCCACCCCGTTACTTTCATACTCATCGAATATTTAGCCATAAGAATTGCGCTTACATTAAATTATAAATTTAGATGTAGCATTGTTAATTAAGCTGGCATTGCCGTCAAGTTGATATGCCACTTCCCCTATTTCTTCAACCGCAATGGCTGTGGCGCCGAAACTGTTGTGCATATCTTCAATGTTATTTACCACCGTTGCAGCGACACTCGATTGTTCTTCTGTCGCTGCAGCTATTTGATTATTCATTGAACTAATATGACCAATTTGCTCTTTAATTTTAGTTAAAGACTCGTCAACTTCTCTAGAAATACTTTCATTGTTAGTCGCTTTATCTTTAGCTGATTCCATTGAACTGACTGACTCATCTGCCGCTGAAATAAGTTTATCTAACAGTTCTCTCACTTCAGTGGTAGAGCGTGCTGTTCTAGAAGCAAGATTTCTCACTTCATCAGCCACTACGGCAAAGCCCCGCCCATGTTCACCAGCACGTGCTGCTTCAATAGCAGCATTTAGGGCTAATAAGTTAGTTTGTTCTGCAATACTGTTGATGACATCAAGTATTTGATTCATATTCTGCGAGTCTTGTGCTAATTGATTAATAGCGCTTGAGGCAATGACAATGTTTTCAGTTAACTGGGCTGAAACTGATAACGAATGCCGAACATTTTCCATACCTTGGTTGACTTCTTGCTCTCCCGCTTGTGCTGCACTTGCTGCTTGTGCTGCAGACTTGGCAATATCAGCGACACTGTATTGCATTTCAACCATAGATTGCTTGGTGATTTCGGCAACATCTGATTGCTTTTTAATGTTGCTATCAACTTGCTGAACTTTTTCGGTCAGTTGTTGTGCACTTAACGTTAAAGGTGCGACCACGGCCACAACTTCTTTTACTATGCCTCTGAGCATTTGGGTGAAAATGTTAAAATGCTGAACAACACTGCCCAGCTCATCGTTACTGGTAATAGCTAATTGATTGGTCAAATCACCATTACCTTCAGCAAGCTTTCTTAATGAATCATCAATAGAGATCACTGACTTACTAATTGAACGAGCAATTAATACACTTAATACCGTCATCAATAATAATAGGCTTATCCCTAAGATAATACTTAGATCTCTAGATTTACTTGAGTTATCGACTGTCTCGGCAACTAGCTTGTTAAAATTAGCAGCGGCATTTTTTTTGTCATTATTTAGCGACTGAACAACTTCTTCAAATAATCCTGCCTTCTTTTTAATCAATGGTTGTGCTGATTGGAAATCAATTTCACTATTAATAAAGTCTAAAGAAATTTTATTGGCTATGGTGTTGTATTTATTAGCTTTAGAGATTAACTGCTCAATATTTGTGAAAGTGCTATCAAGTGAGTTTATTTTTTTTAAGTTTGATAATAAATTCGCTAATGCTGAGCTGGCATCCTCTATTAAATCTTCATCACCAAATGATACGCTTTGAGTATATAGCTCATCTATTCTTCGCCAAGCAGTGACATTTTCACTGCTTAAGTTCACCAGATGAATTGATGTGTTCTCTAGTGTTTTGAGCAATATTTGGTTTTTAGAAATCGCTGATATATTTATCGCTAAATTAACTGCAAAGCTAAGAATAGCAACAGCTAAAATAGCAATTATTTTGTGAAAAATTTTGAAGCCTTTAATTGTTTGCATGAACAACCTCTAGTGCTGTTATTTAATACTCAAAAAAATATTAAATAGATTTTCATTATTTTGTTAAAAAATAAGATTATCCTGAGAGGATAATCTTGTTATATAAAATATTAATAAGTCGCAACAACTTTCACATCGCCAGTTACCGCACTGCTGTCGACAAAACCAATAGATGAGGTATCTGCTTTAATGGCACTGATCATCTCTGCATTATTTGATACTTCTGTCGGGGGTGTACCTTTACCAGTGAATGCCAGCTTTGCCCAGTGTGACTGAAACTGACTATTCGATTTTTTTAAGGCACTCTCACGAAATTCCTCCGTTTCAGGTTTGCTGTCTTCAAGTGTCAAAACGGTTATGCTTTGACCGTTAGGGAATGCTTTAATTTTACCAAGGTAAATTCGCTTAATTGTTTTTGCATCAAGTGGATCTGTATTAGCTGCATTAACAATGACTGAAATTTCCCCTAGACTAGCAAAGCTTGCAATGATTAAGATTAGGGCAAATAGGGTTTTAAATAAATTCATTTTATAGGATTCCTTAATAAATAAAGTCGATGCCAAAGGTAACTAAGCTTGCACTTTCATCGGCTAGGTCATTATTAATAACAGTAAACTCGAGCTTATAGGCTACACCTTGAGCCGCATCGTAGCGTAAATGTATACCTTGGGCATCATAAGGGTCAGGATTGAAGAAACCATCGGTAGCACCCACAACAAAGGCATTAACAAATGGGTCAGGAGAATTTGCTTGCTTATAATCAGAATTAATATCAAAGTCTTGATGGACAAATGATATTACTGCTTTGTCGAAGCGATAGCCAAGCGATACATACATAACCTCGGTTTCCTCAAGGAATGAGTCATCAATATTATAAGTGGCATATTCAGCATTGAATAACCAATTTTCATAATCAATAGTAAAACCAGTCGACAAATATAAGGCCCGGTCTTCTTGGGCATATAAATCTGCCATATTATAAACTGCATCATTATTAGGGTTAAACGCGACACCATCATTAATAGAGTAGCCAGGCAATGTTTGTGTTAGCCCAACATCAAATCTTTCTGTAATATCAAAGGTAGCATCGGCCGTTAAGAACCCTGCAAAAACAGAAAACCATTCATAGGTATAATCAACAGACGCTTGCAGTATATTATCAAGTTCAAAGCCATTATCATTAACTTCACCCGAAAAAGAACCATATGAACCTTTAAAGGTAATATCACCATCACCAACTAAAGTGCTATGCATAACGCGTATACCCTCAATAATATCGTACTCTTCACCGAGATAGATTGAAGTGGGTAAACGACTGTAGTTATGACTGTAACCTATGTCTTGGGTATCAGAATTTCTAAAGTAAGGAAGGGCGAATCTACCAATTGATATGGTTGTCTCAGGGGAGTATTGGTAATTCAGATAGGCCCAACGTGCGCTTACATCAAATTCATCTTCACCACGTGCTTGTAGCACAATGGTAGCACTCCATTCGTCATTTAAATTTGCTTTGGTCTGCAGGGCGAATAAGGATTCATTTTTAAAATCAACATTATCGTCATAACCAAAAAACTGTGGCGTAATATCATCATTGACTAACATTCCGCCTCTAATTGATCCAAAACCGCTAAAATCAATGTCACTACCTTGTACCTGACTAGATAATATAGTGGCTATTAGACTAGATGTTATTAGTGTTTTTTTCATTTTTTAACTCCATTAATTTTTGAATTCCATTGTTTTTCATTTTTGTATTCACATAGGGTATTTAGATCATTTAAGACATGAGCCCAATATTCAGCACTCTGCTTTGAGAATAAATTTTCTGGCATGTCAACCCCATGCAATCAGTAATCGGGTCTACTGAGCCGAGTACTAATAATCACTATTTAACAAGACATAAATGTAGTGGTCAAGTAAATCTATACGAAGTTATTAGAACTTGTCGGGGCAGGTTGATTTATTTTTCTCCTTTTTGTTATTCAAGGGTTTCAAGGGCTCTAACCCTGAGGTATCCCCACGAATAATTTAACTAAGTCAATAAGACATTAAAGTTGTAGGGAACATTCACGGCATTTGGTGATCAGATTTATCGCTAAACAAAACTGAACAGGTCATGCCATGAATGTAAACCGTATGTGAACAAGACTATACAACTTGTCACCCCTCAAATGCATAAAACTCGTCGTGAGGCATTAGCTAGCTGTGTTAGTAGTCTGTTACATGGTAATCCAGCGACCGTTACGGCTATTGGTAGAGGTATAATACCAATTACACTAATTAACCACCCAAATTGAGCCAATCTCTAAAACATATATTTTTCACCCGTTCTATATCACTTATGAAGCTGTTCCATGCATTACTACAAGATTCAACAATATCGTCATAATCCTTAAAACATTTATTCGCTAATTCATTCTGTCTTAACCACTGCCATACCTGCTCAATTGGATTCAATTCAGGTGAATAAGCGGGCAATTTTATGATGCTAACATTATCAAATTCATCAACAACATTTTCTGTATGCCAACCCGCTCCATCCATTATAACTAAACTGTGTCTACCTAGTGGTGTGGCTTTTGATATTTGCTCCATGTGGAGTTTCATACCCTCTTTATTTGAAAATGGTACAACTAAAGCCTCTGTCTTTCCATTCCCTGGGCAAACGGCACCAAATAAGTAAGCGTTTAAAAATTGTTGTTGCTTAACCGCTCGCGGACGGCTCCCTTTTTCTGCCCAGAGCCTCGTGGTTGTATTCTGTTGACCGAACCTTGCTTCATCTTGAAACCAGATATCTACATTATCTAAGGGGTGCTCTTTAGGGAGCTTTTCGATCACTTTTATTTTAAATTTTTTTAAAATCGTCTTGGATTTCTTGGGACTGCTTAGGGTGACGAGAGCGGCTTGTTATCCATGAAAAATTAAGTGCATGCAACAGCCTATAAACATTCGCTCTACTGTATTTTATCCCAAACTTGTCATGAATGACTGAAACAAGTGCTGCCGCATTCAGCCTGCCTCCACTCTCTTTTATACTGTGCAGTTGAACATATTCTTTAAGCTCGGATAATTGATTTTCCGTCAGTTTTGAACGGCGTCCTGATCTTGTTTTTTCAGTGAGCCCTTCAAGTCCCTCATTAAAAAATTTTTTAGCCCAGTCATTGACTACTTTCCTGCTTACTTTTAAATATTTGGCCGTTTGAGCTCTGTTAGCTCCGTCTTTGATGTGTGATAAAGCTAATAGACGAATTCGCATTCTACCATTGGTTTGTTGAGCAATAAGTGCCTGTAAATTAATCGGCTCTAATTTCTCAGATAATTGTTTTTGAGTAATATATTTCATACCTACTATTAGATCATAAAATTAATGTAATTGGTATAACCTCGACCCGACAAGCAATAACACGTATCGGTTTACGCCAGATGAAAAACATTGCGACTGCATTGGCAATGGAACAATTATTTATATCTAAAAATGAAATAGTCAAAAAGTACATGTCCACAGTATGGACCGACACTATAGAAATCGTGGCTAACTCTTTGGCGGTAATGCAAGTTCACATAAAACAAACCAAGAATCGTGCACTGAACTTTGAATCGATGATGTTGGCGGCTTTAGTGCACAATATTGGTGTGCTACCCATACTGACAGAAGCTGAACGCCATTCAGATGTATTTGCAAACCCTACATTCTTGGATGTGGCTATTGAAAAAATGACCGGTAAAATTGGTGCCAGTATTATGAAAGAGTGGGGATTTGAACCAGAGTTTGTTGATGTTGCCCAGAACTGGAGAGATTTGTCTGTGACTTGTGAAACTGTTTCTTACTTAGATTTAGTCAGGTTAGGTGCAGCGCTTTGCGGAAAGCTTGATAATCAAAAAGAAGAGGTTTTTAATGCGGCTTTAGAGAAAGGTATTGTTGATGATTTGTCTGTATTACTAAATGATGAGTTCGATGAATTGCGTGATAACGCAATGGAAATTTTTCGATAAAGACTACATCGTATAACTATAAATATGCTGAGTTTTCCCAACATATTTATAGTCAAAACAATATGTATTAACTCACTTTTTCATCGTCTAAGTTAAATATCTCCTTTAGACGTTTAGCGAAACGAACCACTTCTCCCGACATTAGCGCAAAATTTGCATCCAACCGAGCTAACATTTGGTCCTTAGGTATATCGTCGTTTTGTTCTCTTATTACATCAGTGAATTTCAAACGTTTTATGCTTAAATCTTCTTGAATAATGGCCGTAAGGGTTTCACTCCATTCAACTGCAATTTTTTGGACTGATTTTCCTGCCTCCAAATGATGTGAGATTTCTTCGCTGTATAAATCCTGATTTTTGCAGCGAATAATGGCACCGTCCTCTTCCAAGGCTTTGAGTTCAGCTTCTTCTAATACAGTAATATCTGTTGGTGCGGAGTCATCTTTTAACCATGAGGTTAAATCTGCCTGCACCGATTGTCTTGCCAAGGGAACAACAGGTAGTGAACCAATTGCTTTGCGTAGCATGGCTAAGAACGCTTCAGCTTTGCCATCTGCAGATGAATCGACTACCACTAAGTTATCTTGGGTAGAGATAAAACCATGGGTATAACTATTTTTAGTAAAGGCTTGGGGCAACAAACGATGAATAATTTCTTGCTTCATATCCTGCTGGGCTTTTTTGCCCACAGGTGAACCTGTCTCAATTTCGATTAGTGCTACTTTGTCTGCAAGTTCCGCATTTACAACTACTGCGGGCAAAACACGCTCTTGTTTTTTTAGAGTTAACCAAATCCTACCCGCCGTAGCGTGGATTAAAGTCTCTCCCTGATTGAAGGGAGAAGCCCATCCCATCGTGGCTAATTCTTGGCTGCCGCAAGGGCGAAATTTGAATTCAGCTAGTTTGTCTTCAAAGTCTTGTTCTTTGAAATCCATGTCTTGAGTAATTGCGTAAAGCTTTAGGTTTTTAAACCACATAAAATAATCCGCTAAGAGTTAGAGGCTGTTTATTTTTCGAGTTGAAAATGGGTTCAATCTATAGCGATAGTGCTGCTTTGATTGCGAAAAATAGTCTAGCCCGTGCGCAGAGTTGCGCTATTAAAAATGGCTGTAGAGACTATCAGGAATTATCCTTGTCTACTACGTGAAATGGGCATATATATAAAAAGGATAAATAACAGCTTAAAGAGGCTTATTTAGACAGGAATAGTGATTTTGTATTGCAGACCTTTGTCAAGTTGGCTAAATACTTCAATTTGGCCACCCAGTGCCTGGGTCACTAGGTTGTTCATAATGTGTGTGCCTAAGCCACTTCCGCCTTTGCCTCTGCGGGTGGTAAAAAATGCGTCGAAATGACGTTTTAGATTTTCCTCATCAAGACCTCGTCCATCGTCGCTGTAATTGATCACAATGTTGTCGTCTTGCTCTGATATATCTAGTCTGATAGCGCCTTTTATTTTATTTTCGAAGCCATGGATCAAAGAGTTCATAATCATATTGGTTAATATTTGTGCCAATACGCCAGGCGCACATTTGATTAATAAATCGTCTGGGCAATGAATATCAATAGTGTGTTGAGTCTTTTTAAAATTAGGTGCCAAAGATCTCACCACTTCACTTAAATATTCACTGACATTGACTTCCCTTATTGCTTCATTTGTTTGATCAACCGCAACCTGTTTAAAACTCGAAATAAGATCAGACGCACGGTTCAAATTGTTTGTTAGCAACGTAATAGTTTGTTGGGCTTCAGACATAAACGAGGTCATGGTATTGCCTGTTAGTGTTTTATCATCGTAGGCGTTTTGAAGTTTAGTTAACCTGTCTTGCAAAAAGCTGGTTGCCGTAACACTAACACCTAATGGTGTATTGACGTCGTGGGCAATGCCTGCAACTAAGCCACCCAATGAAGCCATTTTTTCTGATTCAACCAATTGATTTTTAGTCATTTTAATAGTTTTCATCGAATTGGCTAATTCAGTATTTCGGTTACGTAGTTCAGCTTCGATAAATTGGCGGTTTTCATTCTCTTGACGTAGTTCACGTTGATTAACTAATAACACATCTTTTTGCTGTTCTAAGTCCAGCATGATCCTGCTCAGAGTGGCCGTTTTTTTAGCCACTTCTTCTTCTAACGATATATTCTGATCATCTAACCTCTGGTTGGCTTGTTGTAACTCACGTTGAGTACCTGCAAGCTTAGATTGGAACACAATCATTTCATCGATTAATTTATTGTAAGACGTTTCTAGGACCTTTAATTCATTGTTTTCATTGTTCTCATTGATCTTCAAATCAAGCTTGGAAGATTCGGGGTCGTCTAGGTTGAAATCGGTAATTTGTTGGGTTAATTCATTGAGGGGATTAGTCAGCATAGTGCGAAATGCGTTCATAAATAGAAAAACTAAAAAAGCAGTTTTAACAATCGCATTACCAATCAAGAAAAATAAGCCGACTTCTATTCTGCTAAATATAATGGCTGAACTTGAATATAATGTGACATCACCCACTAATGACGTTCTACCAGAGAATTCGAAGATTAATGGAAAACTGAAGCCAAAGGTTCCACCTGCGTGATCCTTTAATATGCCTTTGTTAAAAGATTCGCCATCTAATTCGGAAGTGCGTCCTAAATCGGCTATGTAATTACCGTTTTCATCTCGAATTTGCACGCCTTCAACTATAGGCAGCTCAATCAACCCTAATGCGATAGTTTTTGCTTGAGGAGTATTTAGCTCCCAAATAGCGCGAGTCAAACTAGTGCTAAAGGTATTTTTTAAAGTTTTAAGCTCACCTTCGATATGACTTTTTGCGTTTAAATATTCTGTGAAAATTTGTCCTGCTGTCACCATCAGAGTCAATATGAAATAAACCGATAGAACTCTGGCTAAAAGTTTTTTTGACAATCCTTGCTTGACGTTCGACATCTAGAATAATGAATCCGTTAGTTTAAACTGCATGTTCAGAGTATGCGTAATAAAAAAAATAAACAAGGTGTCGATAAAACTGATTGAGCAACAATGTACCTTAAGGCACCGTCGATGAGATTTATGAAAATATGAAGTGTAATAAAATGTTGTTTTCGTAGATTAAATGTAGGCTAAAATACTAATCGTAATAAAAATGTCACACAAAATATGAATAATCTAGTTAGTTATTGACGAAGTGAGGAACACAAAAATGGCAAAACGTATTTTACTGGTGGAAGACGAAGCTCCTATTCGCGATATGTTAAAATTTGTACTTGAACAATCAGGATACGAAACCGTTGAGGCCGAAGATTATCAAATAGCCCTTGAAAAAATAGTAGAACCTTTTCCAGATTTGATTTTATTAGACTGGATGTTACCGGGTGGAACGGGTGTGCAACTAGCCAAGAAACTGAAGCAGCATGAATATGCGCGAGACATCCCTATTATTATGCTAACTGCCCGAGGCGAAGAAGAAGATAAAATCAGGGGTTTGGAAGCTGGTGCCGATGATTATGTAACTAAACCTTTTTCTCCCAAGGAATTAGTGGCGAGAGTCAAGGCAGTGATCAGACGTGTAACACCTACATCTAGCGAAGATGCCATCGATTATCAAGGCTTAAGGCTAGATCCTGTATCACATCGCGTAACATCAAATGAGACGCCCATTGATATGGGCCCAACCGAGTTTAAACTATTACATTTTTTTATGACCCATTCTGAGCGGGTTTACAGTCGTGAGCAACTGCTGGATAACGTTTGGGGCACCAACGTTTATGTCGAAGATAGAACGGTAGACGTTCATATTAGACGTTTACGAAAAGCCCTATCTGAGTTTTCACATGATAATATGATCCAAACAGTACGCGGTTCAGGTTATCGTTTTTCCAGCAAAATTTAGAGCCGTCAGCTAATATGAGAGCTGTCAGCTAATATGAGAGCCGTCAGCCAATGGAAAGCCGCTCGCGATTAGCGCTTGCAGAAACGAATATTTTCATTAGCTTAAAAGGAATAAAGCCTGCATATGTATCACTCTTTAGCTTGGTTTAAGAGCATTGCAATTGTCGCTATCTTTTTGACAGCTTGCACACTAATTGGCTTGTACATAAATCACTTGGCCATAACTTTATTGTTTGGTGCCTTTGGACTATTGGGCCTTAACTATTGGCGGCTTTATTGGCTTGATTACTGGTTATGGCACAGCAAAAAAATATCACCTCCCAGTGCCAGTGGTATTTGGTTGCATATCTACCAAGGTATTCATGGTTCGAATTTAAAAAGTCGCACCAAACGCAAAGGTTTAGGCGAGACTATTCGCCGTTTTCGGCAAGGTTCGGAAGCGCTACCTGACGCCGCAATTATAGTTGATAGTGCTTCTGAGATAACTTGGTGTAATCGATTGGCAAGAATCGAACTGGGTTTACGATGGCCTGAAAGTATGGGCAAGAAAGTGTATGACTGTATAAATGATGATGCATTTATTGAGGTCTATCAAAATAATCGTTTTGACCAACCCATAGAAATTACCTCGCCTATTAATCCTAATAAAGTATTAGAGTGCAGGGTAGTGCCTTACGAAGATGATAATTTGATGATCCTCATTCGTGATGTGACGCTGCTAACCCAAATTGAAAAAATGCGTAAAGATTTTGTGGCCAATGTTTCCCATGAGTTGAAAACACCTTTAACAGTGATTAACGGCTACTTAGAAATGTTGCCTGAAAATGGTGATATGCCTGCGCCAATGATGAAGAAAGCCATTTCTGAAATGCGCTCTCAGTCTATGCGGATGCAAAGTTTGATAGAAGAGTTATTAGCATTGTCACGAATTGAAGCAAGTACTGAAAGAACATTTGAAAAACTGGTCAATGTTCCTCAATTATTGTGGCGAATTCAAGCTGAAGCGGAAGCACTAAACCGCGATAGATTGCATAAAATATTTTTTGATATATCACCGATTTTATACGTGTATGGAATTGAATCTGAACTGCGTAGTGCGTTTTCTAACATTATTTTTAACGCTATCAATTACACACCAAACAATGGAGTGATTGAAGTAAACTGGTCGCTGAAAGGTGACAAGGCTAAGTTTAGTGTTAAAGATAATGGAGATGGCATTGCAGCAGAGCATATTAGTAGGCTGACAGAACGTTTTTATCGTGTAGACAAAGCTCGGTCGCGAAAAACCGGGGGATCTGGCTTAGGATTGTCTATCGTCAAGCACGTTTTATCCAACCACAACACTACTTTGGTAATTGAAAGCGAAGTAGGCAAGGGTACCGAATTTTCCTGTTGTTTTTCTGGCGAACTGACACTATTGATTGATCAAAAAACTAAAAAATTCTACTCCCTCTAAAATAGTCAGTTTAATCACACCAATCTTGCTATTGGTTTTCCGTTGCGGATCCTCGTAATTATCTGCAGCGTTAAGCAGGAAATAAATCATTGATATACTTATGGTCTTTTGATTGCGCATAATTTAATCTAAAACAGATAAGTTTATTGAAGAAGACAACAAATATGCAAATAGTTAACTTTAAAAGAATTTCCATTAGCTTTTTAGTCATCATTATTACAATAACTTTGCTCTACCAAAAAAAACTTGTGCGTTTATATACTGCTGTCACCTTGTACGATCAAGATAAAATCGTTAATAATTTTCTGACGATGTACCAATCTTTTAACTCCACGGTTATTCCTGCCAGCACACAGCCATTTTATTTTCCGTTACAAATAAAAGCCCTGCCTGACTCATTCGAATATGACGGCAATCTTATTACCACACAGAACTTTCTTAAAAACAGCCAAACTACCGGTTTTCTGGTGATAAAAAATGGAACAATTGTTTATGAAGATTATCAGCTTGGTCATCAGCAAGACAAACAACATATTTCTTTTTCGATGGCAAAGTCTTTTGTATCCGCTTTGATGGGTATTGCTATTGAAGAGGGATTTATTACGAGTATTGAACAAGCCGTGACTGATTACGTACCAGAATTAATGGGCAGTGGTTATGAAGGTGTCAGCATAAAAAACGTCTTACAAATGTCTTCAGGTGTAAGTTTCAACGAAGACTATGGCGACTTTAATTCTGACATTAATCGATTTTCCCGCGCCACGGCTTTTGGTACATCTTTAGATGATTTTTCAGCCTCATTAGTACGAGAAAAAGAGCCCGGCACCTATCATCATTATGTGAGTATCGACACACAGGTATTAGGCATGGTGTTGACCCGTGCCACGGGGCAAACCTTAACGCATTATTTGTCTGAAAAAATTTGGCAACCTTTAGGAATGGAACATCCAGCATACTGGCTCGCCGATGATACTAATATGGAACTTGCTTTGGGCGGACTCAATGTGTCTTTGCGAGATTATGCTAAGTTAGGTTGGCTATATCTCAATCAAGGCAGTTGGACGGATAAACAGGGAAATACTCAGCAAATAGTACCCAAACAATGGGTAATTGATTCTATTACTGCCGATGCACCACATCTTGTTGCGGGCGAAAATAACCCCGCTTCCTCCTCTTCTTTTGGTTACGGATATCAATGGTGGCTGCCACTTGGCGCTGAGGACGAATTTGCTGCACAGGGCATCTATAATCAATATATCTATGTCGATCCGGATCAAAAATTAGTGATAGTTAAAAACTCAGCTAATTATCGTTTCACAGATAAAAGTTTAAACTGGTCAGCAAAACATTATGCTATGTTTCGCGCAACCAGCGAATATTTTTCTAAAGAGCCATAAAGATAAAATACAAAAAACAAAGATTGTTCACCACAAAAAACAAGGAAGAAAAAGAGAAAAGCATAGGATGGATCTGGCTTCGCCGAAAATGCACAGATTACGGGTGTTCAGCATGTTTTATTGGTAGTGTGCACTGCCCGATTTTAAGGTCAGAGTCACACCGTATAGTCAGACGCTATAAGCATTATCTTAATAATCCTTTGCTTGTCCTAATGTTCCTCCTTTTCCTCTGTGGTGAGACCGATTCGTCTTTTGCTCTGGCTTTTTCTATCATAGGAGTATGAGTGTGCAGTTATATTTTAATTTATGTTTAGGAGTAATGATATTGCCTTTGTTATCAGGTTGCAGCAGTGAAGAAAAGTCTGGCTCATTTGCCCGATTGCCACAATTAGAGAGTCAGGTGCCTCAGGCAATAGCCAAAACCTATCAGGCGGAATATCATGGACTCACGCTAACGGATGATTATCACTGGCTTAGAGATGAAGGGTATCCAGAAGTAAACGATAAGCCAGTACTGGATTATCTCAAAACTGAAAACGACTACTATTCAAAATTTTTAGCGCCACATCAATCATTAGTCGATACATTATTCGAGGAATTTAAAGGTCGAGTTGATGAGACTGATATCTCTGTGCCTTGGCAAAAAAATGGCTATGAATATCGCTGGTATTTTAAAGCTGGGAAAGAATACAGAATTTGGGTGAGACGAAAATTAGACAGCGATGTTGAACAAATATTTATTGATGAAAACCAGTTAGCACAAGGACATGAATATTTCTCCTTAGCTGATTGGGATATTAGCCCAGACAATAGCCACCTTGCATACTCGGTCGACACAGACGGCAGTGAGCGAAACATAATTAAAATCAAAAATTTAACGACCAATCAATACCTTGAAGATAAATTAGCAGATGCTGCAGGCTCTGTGCTGTTTAGCCAAGACAATAAAGGGTTGATTTATTCCCTGTTAGAAGCCGATAAGTGGCGAACTGTTAGCGTAAATATGCATATTATAGGTAACCAACAATCACAAGATAAGGTGTTATTAAGGGAAACTGACGAGTCTTTTTACCTTGATTTTTACCTCACCAGTAGTATGGATTACTTAGTTATTCAAGCCGGTAATTCGATTACTAATGAAGTGTCGGCTTTCGTTATGGCTGATCTTAATCAAGCACCACAACAATTAAATAAACGTGAGCAAAATTTCTTATTGCAGGTTGATCATGGCAATGAATATTTCTATTTATTGGCTAACGATACTCACACTAATTTTCGATTAGCGAAAGTACAAGACAATAATCCCACCTATAGTGGTTGGCAGGATGTCATAGGGGGTTCAGATCTTCGATATATTAAAGGCATGCAAGTATTTAAAAACTATCTAGTGGTTGAGCAAAGTATTCAAGGTATAGAGTCCATAAGTGTATTGCCTAATCAGCCTCTAAATCAGCACCTAAGCTATGAAATACCACTACCAGAAAAAGTAGCCAGTGTGAGTGTGAGTACTAATCCAGAATTCAACCAAAAACATCTACGGATACGCTACGAGTCAATGATTACGCCTGACAGCGTCTATGATTTTGACTTAGCTACTCGTACGCTAAGCCTGCGTAAAGTGAGAGCTATTCCATCTGGTTATGACAAAAGTCAGTACCAAACCGAACGTTTAATGGCGGATGGCCGAGATGGAACAAAAGTGCCTGTCACATTAGTCTATAAAAAAGGCTTTAAGAAAGATGGCTCACAACCTTTGTACCTTTATGCATACGGAGCCTATGGATTTGGGTTAAAGCCAGGATTTTCTGCAAATCGTTTAAGTTTACTCGACCGAGGTTTTGCTTATGCTTACGCACATGTGCGTGGCGGTGATGAAATGGGATATCAGTGGTACTTAGATGGCAAACTAGACAAGCGAACTAATACTTTTAATGACTTTATAGATGTAGCGCAACATTTAATCAAAGAAAAATATGTTGCCAAAGGTAATATATCAATTGAGGGTGGCAGCGCTGGTGGTGAACTCATGGGGGTGGTTGTTAATCAAGCACCCGAGTTATGGCGTTCGGTCAATCTAGCGGTACCTTTTGTCGATGTGCTAAATACAATGCTCGATGCAACCTTGCCACTTACACCACCAGAGTGGAGTGAGTGGGGCAATCCTTTGGTTAGCAAAGAAACCTTTGAATTAATTCAAAGCTACTCCCCATATGACAATATTCAAGCCAAAGAGTATCCCCCAATGTTAGTAACTGGTGGACTAAACGACCCTCGAGTTACTTATTGGGAGCCAGCAAAATGGACAGCAAAAATGCGAGCAACTAAAACAGACAATAATCTATTGGTTATGCGCATCAATATGGGAGCAGGACATTTCTCCAACACCGGAAGATACGGTCGACTAAAAGACTCTGCCGAGGAATACGCCTTTGCTCTTATCGCTCATGGAATTGACAAGTAATTTGTAATATCACCCGCGGATCCTAAATTGGTTTTATCTAATACATAAAAGTTTGGGCGCTCAACAGGCGAAGAGTATTGAATAACTGAAATTAAGATGGACTGTCTTAGAATAATATTATTAACACCACGTTGTTAAAATATAACGTGGTGATTTTATACTGGGCCATCGATTAAAAGGTCAACATGTGAGCTGGCACCCAAGTGCAACAATGTATCAGGTTGATGCACGTTAAAAACCGACTTAAAGACGGTCACATCAAAAAAATTCCCTTGCTCAACAAAGTAGTCTTGACCAGCAAGGTTATCGAGTATAAAAATGCATTACGCCTAAAGGTTAACGTATCCATTTTGAGAACAATATCACCAGAGTACGACCAAATATGCCCTACAACCGCGCCACCTAAATATTTAGTCTCAAACTACATCGATAAAACCATATTAATACTCTCACTCATCAATATTTTGAGTTTTGACTTTGCAGGCACAGCCGTGATTTAGAAACGCCAGTTACTTAAATTATGATGTTTTTTGTAAATATCCGTATAAATTCTGACTTGCCGAAAGAAAGTGCAAATCGTTCCCATTATTGCAAAATGTTTACGCATATTTAATGGCACTATGCACAGTAAAAGAGCGTTGGATTGCTTTGGTGCAATTACTGCACTAAATCGAATAAAACGAGCATCTTAATGATGACGTATAGCTTCCCCTACTTGAAATATATAACGTCCAACAACCGTCCACTTTTATGCAAGGCTCTGTTGCTTCACAATGCATTTAATTCTGGAATGTAGAATGGTATTCCACGCAGAATATTGTTCGTCAGGCTGCTTAAAAACCTGTATCATCTTGCCGTCACAATCTAGTGGCATAGTTATCGCATAGTTATCGCATAGTGGAAAGCGTAAGTCTTTACCTTAGTGTGTTTTAAGGTAAAGCCCAGACCTATAATCGGCAAGTTTACAAAACCCTAATGCAACAAGGACAGTGGAATGTATCAGCATCTACTTTTTAATAGCCAGCGATTAATCAGTACCACTGTCAGCACATGGTTACTCCAAATTAGGATGTTGTTGCTTTGATAACACATTCTCGCACTATTCAGGATGACCCGGCTATTCGGGAGCTATTGTCACGTATGCCTAATGAAGTGGCCGAATC
>OOFW01000022.1_pt1 | contig 19475 bp, 19 predicted proteins | sample 1670271 | NCBI WGS metagenome assembly OOFW01 (sample SAMEA98137918, study PRJEB22522) | marine metagenome | biome: marine biome; feature: marine water body; material: sea ice | place: Arctic Ocean | collected 07-Sep-2015 | depth 1.32 m
TTCACGTTTATGCTGATGAAAGTCGCAGCGAAGTTGTCCATGTTGCTCACCATCTGCGCCAACAAACCGAAAAACCTAAAGGTGCCAATAACTGTTTAAGCGATTTTGTTGCACCTAAATTTTCAGGAAAAGCAGATTATCTTGGAGCATTTGCCGTGACTGCTGGAACTTGGGAAGAGGGGTTAGCTAAAGGATACGAGGATGACGGTGACGATTATAATTCCATCATGATTAAATCTCTTGCCGATAGGTTTGCAGAAGCTTTGGCTGAATATTTACATAAAAAAGTACGTAAAGAAATTTGGGGTTATGTGCCTGATGAAGCACTATCTAATGAAGAACTGATCCGTGAAAAATATCAAGGTATTCGGCCTGCGCCAGGTTATGCTGCTTGTCCTGAACATACCGAAAAACAGTTGATTTGGGACTTGTTGGATGCTGAAGTAAATACAGGTATGAAGTTGACAGAGAGTTACGCCATGTGGCCAGGTGCTGCTGTGTCTGGTTTTTACTTCTCTCATCCGGAGTGCCGTTATTTTGCAGTGGCACAAATACAAGAAGATCAATTACTCGATTATGCTGATCGCAAAAGTTGGGATAGATTAGAAGCTGAAAAGTGGCTAGGGCCTAACTTTCAATAAATAATGGATTGGGAAAAGTATGTTCGATAAACCGTTCAGCCAGGCGTGTGAGAATAACAAACAGCCTATTTTAGATGTATTGAAAAGGGTGTTGTCAGATAAAAAAAGCCTGTTAGAAATTGGTTCTGGAACCGGTCAACACGCTATGTATTTTGCTCCCAGGCTCACACATATTGAATGGCACACTAGCGATATGCCTGATAAGCATCCTGGCATAACATCATGGGTAAAAGAAGCTACAGTTAATAATCTGCATCAACCACTATCATTCACTATAGGGACTAATATTTGGCCAATATCCGATCTTGATGCGGTGTATACAGCGAATACCACGCATATTATGCAGCCATTAGAAGCACAACTTATGATGCGATTAGTGGCCGATAATTTGTCCGATGGTGGTATTTTTTGTCAATACGGCCCTTATAATTTTCAAGGGCAATATACCAGTGAGTCAAATAAGGCTTTCGATCAACATATTATCGAACAAGGATGTGGTGGTATTCGTGATATTGATGAGTTGACACTCTGGGCAGCTCCTATGCACCTAATTGAAACAGTGACAATGCCAGCAAATAACTTTTTGCTTATCTGGCAAAAATAATAAATGGGGTTGATTTTTTAAGCTTATTTAAATTAAGCTAACTTTCTATTTGTTTAAAGGGTAATAGCTTTTCAGCATTATTTTTGTATTGTTCGATTTGGCTGTTTTCTTGTTGTATAAAACGCTCGACAGCCTCGTGGAACTCTATTTCTTTGAGTGAGTGGTTTGAATAGCAATAAATAGGTTCAAAACCCCTTAATATTTTATGTTCTCCTTGAGTTCCAGGATTAAACTGGGCAATGTTATGTTCAATACAAAATTCGATGCCTTGATAATAGCAACACTCAAAGTGTAAGTTATGTACTTCTTCTAAAGCGCCCCAATATCGCCCACATAGTTGATTTTGATCAAATATAAATAGTGCGCTGGCAATGGGTTTTTCACCTTTTAAAGCAATAACCAACATTAAATTATGTTTTAAATCCCTAAAGATTTGTTGAAAAAATATTTCAGTCAAATAACCATTATGACCACTGCGTTTTAAATAGGTTTGTTTATAGCAATCATAAAAAAAGTGCATGTTTTCTTTGTTTAAGTTGGCACCGTGTAATCGTACAACCTTCACCCCATCAGTTGTTACTTTAAGACGCTCTTTCTTTACATTTTTTCTTTTACGCGAGTTGAAGTGTGTCAAGTAATCTTCAAAGGACGAATATTGATGATTGAACCACTGAAATTGAACCCCTTGGCGTTTTACTTGACCATGTTCATGCAATAATTGGCTAATGTCTTGTTCAACAAATAACCAATGCATGGAGGACATACCGTGCAAAGTTAGTTGGCTAGTGAGCTCTTGGCATAGGGTCGGTATTAACTGCTTTTTATCTACCTTATCGCTGAGCATTAACCTTGCTCCAGTTACTGGGGTAAAAGGAATGGCGGCTACTAATTTAGGATAATAATTAATTCCGTATTGTCGATAAGTATTTGCCCATGCAAAATCAAACACATATTCCCCATAACTATGTGTTTTTTTGTATAAGGGTAATATGCCAACAGGCTCGGAATTTTGGTAAATCACTAAGTGAAAAGGCTGCCACCCGGATTTTCCGCCAACCGACCCAGACGTTTCTAAAGCGTTTAAAAAAGGGTACTGACAAAATGGGCTACTGCCATTGGCTAAATCATCCCAAATTGTCTGACCAATTTGTTCAATCGAAGTAGTAAATTTGAATGTATATTTGGAGCTTAATTTTGACAATCTCGCCTTTAACCTTTTGCTGAGTTTATTTCCCTAATATGGCAGATAATGATATTAAGATCATTAAATATACTCTCACTCTGCTGCTTGCGAGGCGAGAGCAGAGTATGCACGAGCTATTAAAGACTCCTTTGAAACGGGACTTTGAACGTCAATTGAGCGTAGAATGCATAGATAAACTTAATCATCAGCATCATCAGCAAATTATTGTAAGGTTTGCCGAGTCTTTAATCCAAGGTCGTGATAACAAAGGCATGAGTTGATCAAGAATACGAAATAAATTATAAGAGTATCAGATTCCTACAGAAATCGTGGTGACAGCAATCTATTAACTTAATATCGATTGATACTATTTGGCAGTAACAGTTTACGAAAAAGATATGCTAGTAAGCCAGCTACAGACTTTAAAGAGGAGAAGAAACAGCAAAGGTTTTTATATTTTATGGTTTCACTTACGGACAAATTCGCAATGCAATCGAATCATCACAAGGTTAACAATTATTAGTGTTAACGCTGGCCTTAACAAAAGTCCAGTAAACTGATATCTTTGGCTAACTAAGCAATATTCTTGGTGATTTGAGTATATTTTAACTTTATTAATTAATAATTTTCAGGATTGTAAATGAGTAAAACAACCGCCGAGATCCGGTGCGCATTTTTAGATTTTTTTGCCAAAAAAGGCCATCATAAAGTATCCAGTTCATCTTTAGTTCCAATGAACGATCCCACGCTTTTATTTACCAATGCTGGAATGAACCAATTCAAAGATGTATTTCTAGGTACCGAATCTCTTAGTTATAACAAAGCGACATCTTCGCAACGTTGTGTGCGGGCAGGTGGTAAACATAATGATCTTGAAAATGTTGGTTATACCGCCCGTCATCATACTTTTTTCGAAATGTTAGGTAACTTCAGTTTTGGGGATTACTTTAAGGCTGATGCAATTCAATATGCTTGGGATTTTTTGACCAAAGAATTAAATCTGTCTAAAGACAAATTATTGGTCACCATTTACCATGAAGACGACGAAGCTTTTGATATATGGGCAAACAAGATAGGCATATCAGAAGATAAAATTATCCGTATCAGCACTTCAGACAATTTTTGGTCTATGGGCGATACTGGCCCTTGTGGTCCTTGTTCAGAAATTTTTTATGATCACGGTGAACATATCTGGGGCGGACCTCCAGGTTCTCCTGAAGAAGACGGCGACAGATTTATTGAAATCTGGAATCTAGTTTTTATGCAGTTTAATCGACAAAGCGACGGTAGCATGCAGCCGCTACCCAAGCCCTCTATTGATACTGGTATGGGTTTAGAGCGTATTTCAGCGATTTTACAAAATGTGCATAGCAACTATGAGATCGATATTTTTCAAAGTTTGATCGAAGCTACAGCTAATGTCGTTGGGACAAACGATAAGCAAGACAAGTCTTTACGTGTTATTGCTGACCATATACGTTCTAGTAGTTTCTTGATTTGTGACGGTATTATTCCATCAAACGAAGGGCGGGGGTATGTATTAAGACGTATCATCCGGAGAGCGATTAGGCATGGTAATAAACTTGGTGCCAATGATGTGTTTTTCTATCGACTTGTGGCTGCTTTAGAGACACAGATGGCTGATGCTTACCCTGAGCTTACGGCAAATCGCGAACTTATAGAAAAAGTATTAAAAACTGAAGAAGAGCAATTTTCTCGAACTCTTGAACGCGGCATGAATATACTCAACGATGCTCTTAATGAGTTAACATCAGATGTTGTGCCAGGGGAATTAGTTTTTAAGCTTTATGACACGTATGGCTTTCCAGCCGACTTGACCAATGATGTAGCCCGTGAAAAAGGACTTAGTATTGACGAGGACGGTTTTGAAGCAGCTATGGCTGCTCAGCGCAAACGTGCACAACAAGCCAGCCAATTTGATACTGATTATAATGAGTTACTAAAGTCTAATTGTGATTCTGAATTTACCGGTTATGATCAACAAACTAATCAGGCTGAAATTGTCGAAATGTTTGTTAATGGAATAGAAGTGAAGCGATTAAGTGCCGGTGAAGAAGGTGTTATTATACTTGATAAAAGCCCTTTCTATGCAGAATCAGGGGGCCAAGTTGGAGATACTGGCGTACTTAAAATTGTTAACGGCAGTTTTGTAGTAAAAGATACGGTTAGGTTGGTCAATGCCATTGCTCACAAAGGAACGGCTGATTCGGACTTTAAATTGGGTGATTTGGTTCAAGCTGAATTTAATGTTGAGCGTCGTGAAGCAATAAAATTGAATCACAGTGCGTCGCACCTTATGCATGCCGCTTTGAAACAAATTTTGGGTGAACATGTGAATCAGAAAGGTTCACTAGTGTCTGATGATCGTCTCCGTTTTGATTTTTCACATTTTGAGGCAGTAACGCAAGTAGAGCTGCAAAGTGTTGAAAAGCTTGTTAACGAGCAAATTCGTAACAATCATGGCTTAGATACCAAGTTAATGAATTTGGATGAGGCGAAAGCCTCAGGTGCAGTGGCTTTATTCGGTGAAAAATATGCGGAAGACGTGCGTGTTGTCTCTATGGGGGACTTTTCTATGGAACTGTGTGGCGGAACGCATGTCCATAGAACCGGTGATATCGGACTATTTAAAATTGTTTCAGAAAGTGGTATTGCAGCTGGAGTCCGAAGAATAGAAGCGGTTACTGGTGGAAAGGCAATAGATATGGTGCAGAGCCAAGGCCAACAAATGAGCCAAGTTGCGAGTTTATTAAAAACAGATCCACAAGGCTTATCAGTTCGTATCCAGCAGTTATTAGCTCAGAATAGAGTTGCAGAAAAAGAATTAGATAAGCTAAAGCTACAGATAGTCAGTAATGCAGCTACAGATGTTTTATCTGAGGTCTACGAGATTAATGGCGTGAAAGTGTTGTCTACAGTGCTGCAAAATGTTGAGAGTAAAACATTAAGAACTATGGTCGATGACTTTAAGAACCAACTGGTTAGTGCAGTTATTGTTTTAGGCATATCTGAAGAAAATAAAGTAAGCCTTATAGTTGGTGTTACCAAAGACTTAGTGTCGAAGGTTAGAGCTGGCGAGCTTGTTAATTTTGTTGCGGAACAGGTTGGCGGTAAGGGAGGAGGTCGTCCAGATATGGCCCAGGCAGGAGGATCTGAACCAGAAAATTTAGATTCAGCTATTGTTTCAGTCAAACCTTGGTTAGAAGAAAGGTTGTGAAAAAGAAATAAAGTAATAAAGTAATAAAGTAATAAAGTAGCAAAACAAGAATTTTCGGTTATTTTTGTGGTGACAACAAAAATAAGGAAAAACCGATTGTGTAAATTTCTGGCGATGCTGGTCATTTGCACTACTTAAACTATGGAATCGTGTTTTTAATGGATAAGGAGCAATAGAATGCTAATTTTAACTCGTCGTGTTGGGGAAACTCTAATGGTTGGTGATGACGTCACCGTAACAGTATTAGGGGTAAAAGGTAATCAGGTAAGAATTGGTGTGAATGCGCCAAAAGAGATATCTGTGCATCGTGAGGAAATTTACATGCGTATCCAAGCTGAGAAAAATGTTCAACTTGCCGCCCATGAACAGGCAGCGAGTACTGACGAAGACTAGCCGCGTTTGGACTTTTAAAAAAAGCTGGGTATCCAGCTTTTTTTATGCTCAATTTTTAGCATGCATTATTCATTGTCTTTGTTCAAACCTGACAAATAATAAGCACCTAGCCAATAATCGTTTAAAATGCCAGCAACCCGTCATTAACTTCATAAAAAGTGTTTGACTTACTCATGTGGACAGGTAGAATTCGGCTCCAGATTTAGGAGAGGTTAGTCAGAAGACAGGCAGACCGAAGCTTACAGTTTAGATACATAATTTAGACTAGATAAGTGTTAATATCCTAAGATGTGAACGAGGTTAGTATTTTGGAGAGGTGGGTGAGTGGCTGAAACCAGTTCCCTGCTAAGGAACCGTACGTTTATTCGTACCGAGGGTTCGAATCCCTCCCTCTCCGCCATCGATATTTGTGTTAGTATTTTTAATGCAAGTGCAGACGGTTGTGATGAGCAGAATAGAGACATGGCTTCAAACCAAGCAGTCTCCTTATTGTAAAAGGTTTAAATAACGCGCGTGTAGCTCAGCTGGATAGAGTACCTGGCTACGAACCAGGTGGTCGGAGGTTCGAATCCTTCCACGCGCACCATATTTATTAGGGCTTTTAGAAGAATAATTTTCAACTGTTTATAATTCTAAAATATATTGCCTCTGTTTGCAGTTCATCTTGAGGCAACAGGCAGAATAGAGACATAGCTTTGAATCAAGCGGTCTTGATATTTTAAAAAGTTTAAAACGCGCGTGTAGCTCAGCTGGATAGAGTACCTGGCTACGAACCAGGTGGTCGGAGGTTCGAATCCTTCCACGCGCACCACATATTAAAGCTCACATATATTGTGGGCTTTTTTATTGCTTAAAATTTCTAAATGCATTTCTATAAGTCCAATATTGGACCGTGATGATAGCCATCTACATGCTGCTAAAAAATCTCGATATCCTTATGCGAGTTATTTCGGTGATTTGCGTAAAAAGTATGCGCAGTTCGAAGGCAGCCTTAAAGGTATTGACGCACGTATTTTGATAGCACAAGTGCCTACTGGTATGTTGACCAACATGGAAAGCCAACTGAAAGAACAGGGTGCTGAAGATAAGATGGACTAAGTCCTGCAGGAAATTCCAAAACTTAGAAAGATCTTGGTTTTATTACTCTGTAACAACAACGTAACAGATCGTCTGCACTCAATCTATTATTAACGTGCTAACAGGCGAACGTTACAAAACCATCAGTAAATAAACTGCTAGCGTACTCAAAGGTAAATATGGTGCGACTGTGGTACCTGTTAACACAGAACTGCAACTGCGGGTATTAAATGGCAAAGAAGCTATTATATGTTGTCCAGCAGATCTAATTGAAGATGAATTAGAGATATTTACCAATGAACTCAAAAATATTACCAAAAAGTAATATATCCCGGTCGCAGATAATTTTGTGGATGACGTGTTGATTTACGCTTTATTTCCACAGATCGCCTTAAATTTTCTTAAAAATAAAATTACCCCCCCCCGATGTATTCGAACTATACCAGGCCAAGCTTTACGACTTGCCAGCAGCACTGGTGTTTTGGCTGAATCAACTAACGATGTCGCTAAAGCATATTCAGTGAGTGTTAAAGGTCAAGTGTTTGAGGTTGAAGTAGCTCAAAATGGTGAGTTAACAAATGTGCAAGCCGCTCACTTAGCAACAGGACAAGTCTTAAATTCACCTTTGGCAGGGAATATTTTCAAAGTATTGTTTAGAGACGGTGATGTAGTCATTATTGTGGAAGCTATGAAAATGAAAATGAAAATGAAAATGGAAATGGAAATTCGAGCATCAATTTCAGGTTTGGTATCCAATATATCAACAAAACAAGGTGATGCTGTGCAAACGGGTCAACCTTTATTAGTCATAGGATAAGGTGCACAGATGAACAATCTCGAATTATTATGGCAAAGTACCTCTGCGGCTCATTTTGAGTTAGGTTAGGTGATTATGATAAGTGTTGGTGGATTATTACTTTTTTAGCTGTAGTAAAAAAGTTTGAACACTTGCTTATTTTTATGGGCGTAGGAGCGATGACAGACTTTAGCGCATTAATCGTCAACCCTAGAGTGCTTTTGTTCGGCGCTGCAGCACAATTTGGTATATTTAGTTCTATCGCCATTAAAAATGGTGCCAGGTTTCGAATTTTCACAACAAGACGCTGCAGCCATTGCCATTATCGGAGGTGCTGATGGGCCTACAGCTATATTTTTAGCATCTAAGCTAGTCCCTGATTTATTAGGGGCCATCTAGGTCGTAGCTTATTCATATATGGCGCTAGTGCCTATTATTCAGCCCCTAATTATGCGTTTATTTACTACCAAGGAAGAAAGGAAAATAGAAATGCCTTAACTTAGAATAGTAACTAAGCGCGAGAAAATTACTTCTCCTCTAGGGGTACTCTTACTGTGTATTTTGTTTTTACCTACTGCGACACCTTTAATTGGTATGTTCTGTTTAGGTAACCTGATGAAAGAATCAGGTGTAATAGACAGACTAAGTAATAGTGTTCAAAACGAGTTAATTAATGTTGTGACTATCTTTTTGGGGTTAGCAGTTGGCTCAAAATTATCAGCCTATAAGTTTTTGACTGTTGAAACTTTAGGTATTTTGGCTCTGGGTGCTGCTGGCGTTTCTGCCGTTCCTATGGCGGCTAGAGTGGTTAACAATGCTGGACTACAGAAATACATCATAACTTCTTACTTATGCATGCTATGGGCCTAATGTAGCCGGTGTGTTGGGTTCGACGGTAGATGTTGGTATATTATTAGTATTAGCAGGGTAAAGCAGTGTGAAATAGTAGAGTAAAATAACTATATAATATTAAGTAGAGCTAATTCTTATCCCGAGCGAGTTCTTCTCAGTACGTCCATGGTGTAACTTTCAGGATTAGTTATTTTGTCTATTAATTAGTGCTTGATGAGAATTAACTAATTTTTTAGTGTATTCATCTTTAGGCCAATTAAATATGGCATCAGTCTTACCTGACTCCACCACTTTGCCCTCTTTCATAATGATCACTTTGTCAGATATATGTCTAACAATGCCTAAGTTGTGAGAAATAAATATAAAGCCTAGTCCTAAATCACGCTGCAATTTCATTAGTAGATTAATCGCCTGAGAGCGAACAGATGGGTCTAACGCCGCAAAGGGTTCGTCTGCAACAATCACTTTGGGATTAAGAATTAATGCTCTGGCTAAGGCTATTCTTTGCTGTTGTCCATCTGACAACATATGCCGATAAAAAAACTGATGTTCTGCCATTAACCCAACTTGTCTAAGGGTCTGTTCTATTAACTTTCTGCGTTGTTGGACATTAAGTTTAGTATTTAGGCGAAGAGGTTCTTCCAGAATGGAGCCCAATGTCAGGCCAGGGTTAAGGGATTCATTACTGTTTTGAAAAATCATTCTAATATCGTGGCATCTGGCGCTAATATTTGATTTGTTTAGTTCCACTCCATTCATATAAATCTTGCCACTTTTAGGCGTTTCTAAACCCACAAGTAGCTTGGCCAATAAGGACTTACCTGAACTGTTGTCTCCAACAATGGCTAGAGTTTCCCCAGCTTTGAAATTAAAACTAACAGGTCCTAAATCAAACGTTACCTTGTTTTTTGACCATATGCTTTTTGTTATATTTTGAAAAATCAAAGCTTCTACATTGATAAGATCCATTATTTGGCGTCCCAATGTAGTGGAAAGTGACAACTATAAAAGTGAGTATGAACTCGTCTAATTTGAGGTGTTATTACGCACTCTCTGCGGGCTCTTGGGCACCTTGGGCCTAATCTGCATCCTATGGGTAGATGATGTAAAGTAGGGATTGCGCCATCTAATGACCTAAGTGGAGATTTAGGAGGAAGGTCTTTGCGAAAGCTGGGTGCGCTATCTAGTAGCGCTTGAGTATATGGATGAAAAGCGCGTTTTCTTAGCTGCTTCAATTCACCACTTTCAACTGTTTGCCCACAATATAAAACAGTCATATAACTCGCCAGATTAGATATAGCTAACAAATCATGGCTGACATACAAAACGCTCATTTTTTTTATTTGGTTAACCTTACTGAGCAAGTTCAAAATTTGTGTCTTTGAAGTAACTTCCATGCCTTTAGTGGGATCATCGGCAATTATTAATTTAGGCTCTGATGCCAGTGCCATGGCAATCATAAACTTCTGTACCACATCGTTAGCAATTTGATGAGGATAGCTGCTCAGGCATAGTTGGTGATTTTTAATGCCTACCTTGTGCAAAAGTTTTACGGCTAATGCTTGTTTTTCCTTGTTACGTTGCCAAAACCAAGTTTCAGTTAATTGGTCATCGGGAAGCATTTCTTTTAACTGCTGACCTAAGGTCAAACTAGGATCAAGTGATTCGAGAGGGTTTTGAAAAATCACTGAGATGTCTTTACGTATGAGCTGACGCCTAGCTTTAACAGACATAGTCAATAAATTTTGTCCTTTCCATGTCATTCGGTCGGCAGTAATTCGCCAGCGGTTAGGCAGAGCACCAACTATCGCTTTGACAATTAAACTTTTGCCTGAGCCTGACTCACCAACCAAGGCATGAATTTGACCTTCATGGATCACCATGTTGATTTTATCGAGTGCCTTCACCCATCCTGCAGATATATCAATTTCTAAAGTTAGGTTTTTGATGTCAAGTAAGATCATTAATGTAATAACCTATTTCTAAGTGAAGATCGCAGCCCATCGCCTACTAAATTGATAGAAATCATCATCATAAACAATGCACCACCGGGTAGGGCAATAGTCCAAGGTGCAATGTAAGCAACTTCAATACCTTCTATGAGCATCGCCCCTAGTTCTGAAGAAGGAGCTTGAGCCCCCAGTTTTAGAAATCCTAAAGCACTGATATCTAAAATAGAAACCGATAAAGCTAGCGTCGCTTGTACTACTAACATTTCACCCATATTTGGTAATATGGAGTGAGTAAAAATTTGTGTTTTGCTGGCACCGTCGAGTTTGGCTGCCATAATATATTCTTTTGACAGTTCATGTCTTACGAAGTCACGAGTTTGATGCATAAATTGAGGTATAAGTGCCAGTGCTATGGCCCACATACTATTTACTAATCCAGGACCTAAAATGGCGATAATAATGATGGCGGTAAGTAGGGTTGGGATGGCTTGAATGGAGTCCAATGTATGATTAAGAAAACTGGACCGAAATCCTCTGCTCATTCCTGCTAGTGCTCCTAAACCTACTCCCAGTAGCATTGCCACCATAACTAACAATAAACTAATACCAAACGTCATTCTGCAACCGTAAATAATTCGAGACAATAAATCACGACCTAAGGCGTCAGTTCCAAATAGATGGCTAATGCCACCATTAGGATCCCAAGCGGGTGGTATTAACAAATCTCCAATTTGTTGCATGTTTGGATCAAATGGCGCTAATAATGGACAGAAAATAGTGATAATTAGAAAAAAAGCAAAACAAAACAACCCAGCGATAGCGATGTGGTTTTTTTTGAACTCCATCCAAGTATATTGCAATGGAGAGGGATGAAGTTCTTCCTGATATAAACTAGATTGCGGCACGTTCAGCCCTTCTGCGTCTTGGGTCGGTTAGGCGAATAATAAGATCAATAGACATGGTGAAGATGACAACCAAAACTGATACGGCTAACATACCTGCTCTTATTGCGGGGTAATCCTGTTGATAAATAGCTTGAATTAACCAATTACCTATACCTGGCCAAGAAAAGATACTCTCCACTATCATGGCATTGGTTAACAATGTGGGAAACTGCATAGCTAAAAGTGGCAAAATAGGTATTAGTGCATTTCTTATTCCGTGGCGCATCAAAACTTGCCTAGGCGTTAAACCTCTAGCGTAAGCGGCTAAAATAAACTCACTATTTAAAGTTTCGATTACCGAGCGTCTTGTGATGCGAAATATGAGTGTTGTGGTGACAACAGCGATGGATGAAGTTGGTAAAATAAGATGTCTGAAGGCATCAACTATTACCGCTTGTTTATCGATAGAATCAGACAATAAAATATCAATTAAAATGAAACCTGTAATGCTTGGTATCTCATATATCAAGCTGATACGTCCAGACAGTGGAAACCATCCTAGTTGCAGAGAAAATACTAAAATCATGATCAAAGCTAACCAGAATACTGGTATGGAATAGCCCAGTAAGCTCACAGATAACAAGCTATAATCGGTAAGCTTATGATGTCGTAACGCGGCTAAGAAACCTAAAGGCAGGCCAAGGAAAAAAGACAGAAAAAGAGCATATGCACTCAACTCTATGCTAGCGGGTAGGTAGTAACCAACATCCTCATACAGTGGCAACCCCGAACTAAAACTTACTCCCCAGTTGCCTGCAAATAGTTGGCCCATATAATGCCAATATTGAAAAAATATATTTTCATCTACATCGTATTTTATCTGACTAATTTGCAGTGCTGTTAACTCATTAAACCTCAAGCCTGTAAGATTTTCCAATGCTTGACCAGGAAATAAATAGGCCAAAAGAAAAGACAATAAGCTCAGTATAAAAAGAGTAACAAACACAAGATTTGCATAACGCAGCAATACATTACTCATTAGAGCTTTTTCACTCCACCAAAACGCACGCCACCATAAGGGTTGATGACTAACCCGTCTAAATCTTTTCGATAAGCTTGATATCGAGATGCATGCGCTACAGGGATCAACGGCAGTTGTTCGGCCAAGAGTTCATTGGCTTTACCATAAAAATAAGTACGTTCACTAATATCGGTATACTGGAGCGCTTGATTGATCAATAAGTCATATTCTTCTGAACACCACATTGCCCTGTTAGTACCGGAATCGATGGCTGCACAAGACAATAGCGGACGGTAAAAATTATCTGGGTCGCCATTATCTGCTGACCACCCGATGAGAACCGAGTCATGAAGTCCCTCAGTTAAACGCTCTCTAAACGTTGACCATTCGTAACTGATAATATTGACTTGTATGCCAACTTCTTGCAGGTAAGCTTGTATCAACTCAGCCATTTTCATTGCATTTGGATTGTACGCGCGTTGCACGGGCATTGCCCAGATAGTCATTGTGAAGCCTTCGGGGATCCCTTGCTCGCGTAAAATATTTTTTGCCGCAATTGGATTATAACTGAGAGATCTAACATCAGCCTGAAACGCCCAGGATGTGGGAGGAACAATGTTTTTTGCTGTTATAGCACTATTAAAATAAATGGCTTCAATTAGAACGTTTCTGTCAATTGCCATACCTAAAGCTCTGCGCACCTGTGGATTATTAAAAGGTGCTTTAGAAGTGTTAAATGCCCAAAAGCCAATGTTTAAGCCTGGTTTTTCATCTAATACTAAATTTTCTTGTTTACGTATTACTTCCAATTCAGCGTGGGCTGGTAAAGCAATTGCATCACATTCTCCGGTAAGTAGTTTAGCCAGTCTAAGTGAGCTTGAAGGGGTAATATCAAATATGAGTTTGTCGGTTAATTCAATCTGGCGCCAATACTCTGGATGTCTTGTATAGCGTATATAATGGTCTTGGCGAAAGCTGGTCAGCTGATAAGGCCCAGTACCAACAGGCTTAAAATCTATTAGTTCTTTTTGGTTCCGTGATATCAATTTATCAGCATACTCAGCTGATAATATTACAGAGAAGTCTGTCGCGAGATTAGCCAGAAAGGAGCTTTCTGGCTTGTTAAGAGTAATCTCCACCCTGTAACCATTTATGCGCTTGACCTGTGTTATCAAACCACCAAGATTCAAGCTATCTGTATAAGGATACCTTCCACCGGATATATCGTGATATGGGTGATCAACCAGTCTCCAACGATCTATACTGAATAACACGTCATCTGCATTAAAAAAACGTGTTGGCTCAAAGGTTCGTGTTTTGTGAAAAGGGACCTCCCGTCTAAGTTGAAAGGTATAAGTTTTACCGTCATTACTAACCAGCCAACTGGTCGCAAGTGCGGGAACTATATCTCCAGTAACAGGGTCAAAATCTATTAATCGATCATAAATTTGGTGAGACGAAGCATCTACTGTTGTGCCTGAAGTATCTAATTGTGGATTAAAACTTGCCGGACTTCCTTCTGAACAATACACAATACCATTTGGGTATGTTTTCGTTTGGAGAAGTGCATCACAAGCACTTAAACAAGTAATTGCTAAAACAAGCAAAGCTGATTTGAAGCAAGTTTTTTTTTTGATTTTTTCGTGAATATACACTGACTTAATTTAACCCATGTCTTCGTTAGTTTGATCTAACAAATTATACTTTTTTAAATAACCACGGAGTTGATGATAAGTTAATCCGAGTTTCTCTGCAGTTTTCTTTTGGTTAAACTGACTGTCTGCCAATGCTTGGTTAATTAAATCAATCTCAAATTCTTGCGAAAGTTCTTTTAAATCAACAGGAAAATCGAAGCTTGAGTTTGTTTTTGGGTCTGTTAAAACTTGAATTTTTGGTAAAGTTTCAGCCGATGTAATAGGAGAGGGAAAAGACTCGGCATGAATGATTCTATCCTGTGTTTTAATTCTTTTTTGTGGCCTATATATAGACTCAAAAGGGTCTAAAACAATATTGTGTACGGGTAAGTTGGGGTTGTTGCTGCGATATACTGCACGTTCCACCACATTTTTTAATTCACGAATATTACCAGGCCAGTGGTAATCCAATAAAGTGCGTTTAGCCTTTTCAGTAAAACCACTAAAAAGCTCCATTTCAAGTTCTCTGGCCATGTTAATAGCAAAAGTTTCCGCTAACATCATAATATCTTCTCTGCGCTCACGCAGAGGGGGGAGGGTGATAACGTCAAACGCCAATCTATCCAGTAAGTCTGCTCGGAATTCGCCTGAGTCAGCTAGAGCAGGTAAATCTTCATTTGTCGCTGCAACTAATCGAACATCGACTTTCACACTGCGAGATCCACCCACACGTTCAAACTCTCCATATTCAATCACGCGTAATAGCTTTTCTTGCACCATGCCAGAGGTATTAGCCAATTCATCTAAAAATAAGGTGCCGTTATGTGCCGTTTCGAATCGTCCTTCTCGGCGTTTAGCTGCGCCTGTAAAAGCGCCGGCTTCATAACCAAACAACTCACTTTCTAACAAACTTTCGTTTAGTGCAGCACAATTTAGTGTTAGATAAGTTTGTTCCCAGCGCTTTGACAAGAAATGCATACGTGCGGCTACAAGCTCCTTACCAGTACCTCTTTCTCCGATAATCAAGACAGGTTTATTTAAAGGCGCAATTTGTGAGATTTGCTCTAATACTTCTAAAAAATTATTAGATTGACCTAACAAATTATTTTGTTGCTGAAAACGGCTCATCAATATCCTTAAAAAGTGGTCTAGACGACTAACTAATAGTCTTCATGATAATTATTATAAATCCAGGAGTTCAGCTTGTAAATTAATATTTCATATAAATCAATAGTTTAGTTAAAAATAGAAGTTGGCCTATAAATTGAATGGTAAATAATAGTTGGTAAGAAAAACCACTAATTCAGTTAAGCAACAGTATTTAACTAACATTTGATAAAGAGGTAAAGACTATGGGTATCTTCTCGCGTTTCACAGACATAGTGAACTCAAATATTAATTCCATTCTAGATAAGGCTGAAGATCCTGAAAAAATGGTACGTTTAATTATTCAGGAAATGGAAGACACATTGGTTGAAGTACGCTCTGCTTCAGCAAAGACGTTGGCAAGTAAAAAAGAGATTTCTTTGCAAATTGGTAAGATGCAAAACGAGGCTAAAGACTGGAAGGCGAAAGCAGAATTGGCTATCAGTAAAGATAGAGAAGATTTAGCTCGCGCCGCATTACAAGAAAAGAAAAAATGTGACGAACATGCCGGCGCTTTATCATCTGAACTAAAAGGCGTTGATGAGCAAATCACTAAATTGCAAAGTGAAGTAGGTCAGTTGCAAGATAAACTTGCAGATGCAAAAACACGTCAAAAAGCCATTTTATTGCGCCAGAAAACAGTGAGTTCTAGACTTGAAGTAAAGAAAAGTTTAGACAGTGGCAAAGTCGATGCTGCAATGGGACGCTTTGAGCAATACGAGCGTAAAATTGATGACCTAGAGTCACAGGTTGATGCTTATGACTTAGGTAAAAAAAGCTTAGCGGATGAGTTTGCTGAACTTGAGTCAGATGATGAAATCGATGATGAACTAGCGGCGTTGAAGAAAAAAATGCAAAGTAAATCAACAGTTGGTAAAAAATAAGATAGAAATGGGTCGTATACTCAGGCAAAAAGGAGATAAATTGTGGAAGATGTAATTGGGATAATAGTAGCACCTATCATTATATTCATGATATTTGTCGCTCCTATCTGGCTGATAATGCATTATCGGAGCAAAAAGCAAATGAATCAGGGATTGACTGATGTCGAATATGGCACATTACAGGAATTAGCTGATAGAGCAGAGAAAATGTCAGACAGGATCCATACGTTAGAGTCTATTCTGGACGCTGAGGCGCCAGAATGGAGGAATAAAGTATGAAAACGTTTGGCAGTTTGCATCGTGATCCCAGTAAAGGAAAAATTGCCGGAGTGTGTGCTGGTATAGCCGAATATTTTGGAATGGAGATATGGCTAGTAAGAATTCTAACCCTAACTGGCTTTTTCCTACTAGCACCACCATTTTTCTTTGTTGGTTATATTGCAGCTTGGTTTGTTTTAGAAAAAAAGCCTCGAGGCTCATCACCTAAGTCTAGGAATGACGAACTTGCGAGCAAAAGCCAGCATAATAAAGTTCATAGCAAGGGATGGCACAATGTTTCGGAGCAAGAATCGGATAAAGTGATGGTGAAGTCTAAAGTTTGGCAAGCAGGTGAGCCCCCTAAGCAAGCTTTTATTGATATTAAACAACGTTTTACAAAAAATGAAAATAGACTCAGAAAAATGGAGACTTACGTAACATCATCCGAGTTTCAACTCAACCGAGAGTTAAGCAAATTATAGTATGTTTTTGACGGGTTAATGGTTCTTTGGCCTTAGCCCTCAATAATATCGCTTTTCAAAATACATAAGGTTGACAACGTTTTTATGCAGACCTCTTTTTTAAATCACCCTTCCATGCAATACAGCAAACAAAAGCTTAAACTTAGCGCCGCCAGACTGGTTAATAACCATGTTAACTTGGCAGTGACGGGATTAAGTGGAAGCGGTAAAACAGCGTTCATCACTTCTTTGGTTAATCAACTTATTGAAGCCAATGAAATTTCACATCTGCCTTTTTTTTCAGTGGTAAGAGAGTCGCGCCTAGTAGGTGTGAAAAGAGATGTGCAACCTGATTTAACCTTTAGGCGTTTTGCTTACGAAGATGCAATGACCAAGTTAAATCAAACGTCACCTGAATGGCCATCATCGACAAAAGGGATCTCGCAGGTAAGATTAAAAATAAAATACAAAAAAAGTAAAGGGCTGAGTAAATACTTAACCGAAGATGCCACATTGACTTTAGATATCACAGACTATCCCGGAGAATGGTTATTAGATTTACCGCTATTGAATATGGATTACATTCAGTGGTCTAAGCATTGTCAGTGTGAACTCAACGACCCAATTAGGCATGACTTAGCTGCTAGTTTTTGTAACGCGTTGTCAAATCTCGACTTAAATGCAAAAAGCGACGAATTGGCGCTACAAAAAATCGCAGAGCTGTATAGTCAGTATTTACTTACTTGCCAAAAACGTGGTTATCAGTTGTTACAACCAGGAAGATTTATTTTACCGGGTGAATTGAATGGTGCACCTATTTTACATTTTTTTCCTGTCACAGATATTCAACTTGAACAACAAGGAATCGACCTTAACAAGCCAATAAAAGACAGTAATGCAGACTTATTGATCAAGCGTTTTAAACATTATAAATTTCAAATCGTACAGCCATTTTATAAAGACCACTTCAAGGGATTTGATAGACAAGTTGTTTTAGTTGATTGTTTATCGGCATTAAATCGCGGTTATCATAGCTACCAAGACTTACAAAAAGCATTAGACTGGTTAATGGGCAGCTTTCAATATGGCTCTTCCAATATACTCAATCGTTTATTTCAACCTAAAATTGATAAACTTGTGTTTGCTGCTAGCAAGGCTGACCACATTACACCCGACCAGCAAACTAATTTAGTGAAGCTGTTGGATAGCATGCTGCACAGCGCAAGAAAACAAATACAGTTTGATGGTGTGAGCACTGAATCGACTGCAGTATCGGCAATTTGCGCTTCAAAACCAGGCATTGGCCAGCTTAATGGTGAGAAAATTCCAGTACTTCAAGGTAGAAATGCACAGGGGGTGGCCATCACATTGTTTCCTGGAGAAGTTCCACAGAGCTGCCCAAGTCCTGAATTTTGGAAACAGCAGCAATTTGAGTTCCCTAAATTATCCCCCCCACAAATGAATATCGACCATGCACTGCCACATATTAGAATGGATCAGGTGCTCGATTTTCTGCTAGCGGATAAATTAACATGAAACAATTGCTTAGCTCTGAAGAACAAAACCAGTTTGATGCAAACGCACCTAAGAAAATTAAAGCTGCACATGTTTTCAATAAGCAAGTACCCGATGACCCGTTACAAAACCATGTCAAACCAGCAATCATTGTTAGCGATGCTGATATATTTGAGCTGAGCGCTGAACCGATAGATGACGAGCAAACACTAGGAGGCGAGGGGCAAAAAACCAGTAAAAAAACCAGTAAAAAAACCAGTAAAAAGTGGTTTCTATTGATGTGTTTAGCCATATTACTGGCAAGCAGTGTTGAGTTAGTCTTTTTTATCATTACTTTGGTTGACCAAATGGATTGGTTAGCAGGTGTATGGCTAGTTATTTTTTCTGTTTTTGGAATTCGGATTTTACGCCAAGTTTTTGTTGAGTTCACAGGATTAAAGCTACTTAAAAGCCAAGAAGATATTCGAAATCAATCTGAGCAAATAGCGAACACAAGTGTCATTGGGTTGGCTGAGCAACATTGCATGAAAGTAGCCAAAAGTCTTCCCAATGATTATCAATATTTAGTGGAAAGCTGGCGTGATAGCTTTAATTCTCATCACTGTGATAGTGAAGTGTTGTCTTTGTTTGAACACTTAGTGTTAGCTCCTATTGATAAACTGGCCATGCAACAAGTTAGTAAAAATGCCTCGGCAGCAAGTGTCATGATAGCTGTAAGCCCGTTTGCCTTGTTAGACATGCTGATAGTCCTATGGCGAAATATTCAGATGTTGAACCAAGTCAGCGAAATATATGGTTTACATTTGGGTTATTGGGGCAGAGTTAAGCTAATTCGTAAAATATTCCATACTATGTTGTATGCAGGCGCTGCCGAAATTTTATCTGATGCTGGTAATTACTCATTAAGTGCTGGCCTCGCAGGCAAGTTATCAACTC
>OOFW01000023.1_pt1 | contig 19353 bp, 17 predicted proteins | sample 1670271 | NCBI WGS metagenome assembly OOFW01 (sample SAMEA98137918, study PRJEB22522) | marine metagenome | biome: marine biome; feature: marine water body; material: sea ice | place: Arctic Ocean | collected 07-Sep-2015 | depth 1.32 m
AGATCGACGAGGACAGGAAAACAGAGGAATCTGATACGGATAAATTAATTAAACAAGCTAAGGAATACGTCAAACAACTTAAGCAGGCGTTTCCAAAAGCAGATGTGCAAGAGCAGATGAAAATTATCAATGCCAGAATAATGTATCTCGAAGATGAAAAAGACAACGCTTTAGCCTTACTCAGTAAGCTAGACGAAGACAGTTGGGACAACGAAGGCATAGACGCCTTATTAGATAAAGCTAAAATTTTTCATGATGTAGGTTTACATGAACGTTCACAAGCAGTGTTACAACAAATAGAAGAACGTTGTAAGGACGATTCTGAGCAAAGTGATATATTTTTACATTATATCAATCAGGAAAAAGAAGAGAAATCTGCGATTAAATTTAGTTCGAAAGAATTAAACAACACAGCAGTTGGACACTTTCAAAAAGGTAATATCGATGACGCCATGGCGCTCTTTATTCAGGCCTTTGCTATTATGCCTAAAAACACCTCTATTGCCATTAATCTGATGCAAGCCATCTCATCGCAGGCCTCAAAATCAGGGGTAGTGAACCTATCTGATCCTTTACTTAGAAAATGTATAAATACGATCGAAAATAGTAACTTAAATGATACGCAGCAAGAAAGGTATCACAAAATTCGCACCATTTTAGATGCTATGGCATAAACTGTTTACAAACCATTATCAATATCGAAAAGTCTACTAGTAACACATAAATATTATTCTGATGCTAACCAATATATCGCTTCTGTGGCTTCTGCAAATTCACCGACTGTTTGCATAGATATTTTTGATGTGAATTTGAATAACTCAAGGCCTAAAAGCATTTACCCTTATACCTTCAACAGCAACCTCCATCACTAAATTTTTAGTAAACTATCAATTACGCCTTTTGACGCGGCACAGTCAACATATTCATTAGGAGAGCCGCTTGCATCCGCATCAGTTGAAATCTGACTATCGATACACTATTGCCCGTGACTATTTAGCATAGGTTAAACCACTTGTTTTGAGCACAAAAAGCAACTTATCACCTAATTGGTCAATAATTGATTAACCTTTGTAAATCAATTTCATCAAGCCGACACTGTTTTTATTCCTACATTGGTTACCAGTAAAGAAAAACCACTTAGCTTTTTGTCGACTGTATCGAATAGATGTATTTCGCTAGATTTTTAAACATCGACTTTAACCGTGATACATGTGGAAATTTATTGCAGGATTTTTTATTTTTTAGCTTATCGGCAGCTATCTCATCGATTAAGAAGTTTGTTCACAAGACATAACCTTTTTGCGCAGAACGTTTAGGTGTTGATGCAGAAATCCTCCTGCTCGCATCGGCAATAATTACCATCTTGTCTGTTTGCACGAAAGCATCTATGTATGTTTCAAAAGTTTGGCAAAGAAATCGATTAACATTAACCCTAGGTAACTTTTAACGTGATATTAAAACGTAGTTCTTTATATTGCTCACTCTGCACAATATTAACCAAAATTGTCACTGCCAGCCATATATCCTCAAACGAGGTATAAAGTGGTGTAAAACCAAAGCGTAATATATTTGGCGCACGAAAATCGGCTATCACGCCTTTTTCAATTAAAGCCTGACAAATGGCAAAAGCATCGTCGTGTGCGAAAGCTAGCTGGCTTCCTCTTTGTTGTGCATCATTAGGCGAACATAGGATCAATTCATGTAAACATTGGTTTTTTTTAATTAGCTCGATAAATACATTAGCTAGGGCCTCTGATTTATTTCTGATCTGCAATATATCCACGTCTTGCCATACATCCAGAGCCGCATCCAAGGCACTCATGGATATCACACTAGGGGTTCCACACTGAAATTGATTAATATTAGGTGAAGGCTCGTATTTAGCATCGAAGGCAAAAGGTTTTGCGTGGCCCATCCAGCCGCATAATGGTTGTTTAATGGCTTCTTGATGGCGTTTGGCTACATATAAAAAAGCAGGTGATCCTGGTCCACCATTTAGATATTTGTAACCACACCCAACAGCAAAGTCCGCCTTACATTTGTCTAATTCCACAGGCAAAGCACCGGCACTATGAGCTAAATCCCAAATCACTAAAATACCTTTGTCATGGGCAAGCTGGGTTAGCTTTGCCATATCCAATAACTTACCCGTACGAAAATTTACTTGAGTCAGTAATAAGACAGCTACAGACTCGGTGAGATTTTGCTGTATGTGCTGCTCTGCAACCATTTGAAGTTGACATAAGTCGGGTCCTAATAAATCAGTCAACCCCTGCACCATATACAAGTCAGTCGGAAAGTTGTCTGTTGTCGACAACACCACTGTTCGCCCTGAATTAAGTTTAAGTGCGCTACATAACAGCTTAAATAAATTCACAGAAATGGAATCACAACAAACTACTTGGCCTTGGGCTGCACCAATCAGGGGAGCTATTTTTTCACCGACAATAATAGGCAAATCAATCCAATGATGGTTATTCCAACTTTTAATTAAATCATTTCCCCACTGCTGGCTAACCACCTCTGCCACTCTTGATTTGACCGATTTAGGCAAGGCTCCTAATGAGTTCCCATCTAAGTAGATGGTGTTGGCCGGAAGATCGAACTCAAGGCGCTTTTTAGCCAGAGGATCAGCTTTATCTAAAGTAATAATTTTATCTAAATTCATTCTGCTAATCCGTTTAATTGTGGGTCAATGTTCTAAAAGCCATAGAGCCGGAGTGGATCCAGTCATAATGCCCTACCCCTTCTAACATGATGACCTTTCGCTCGAGCTTGTCTAACTTAAGTGCTGGTACAACGATGTCTTTGTCGCCATGTGATAATCATTTTCTTGTCTTTGGGCATACCTTGCATAAAGTCCTTAGTCACCTCATGACAACTATTAGTACCAGCAGCATACTCTGCAATATCAGTAATCGCAGCTAAACTGATCACACCTTTTAATTGTTTGATTTCGCCACCAGCAAACAAGGCCAGATGCCCACCAGCAGAATGTCCCACTAGCACCCCTATTATAAATGGCTGATGCGAGAATGTCGGCTTTTACATCATCATAAGTGCTTGGCCAACCGCCTCCAACATCCCCACTTTGACGATATTCTTATGACCACACATTAAAACCTGCTTAAGCCAACCCAGTGCTTAATGCATAAGAATTCTTAATATTATATTGACTTAACCAACAGTCGCCATGGATTAGAATAACCAATGGCGGCGGCTGTTTATTCTCAAGCTTATTAATCTTTTTAGCTGGCCAAAGTAAAGCATATTGCAAAGGTTCTGCACCATAGGAAATATTTTCATCTGCGGTGCTAAATGGTGATACCTCAACTATTGAGTAAGCCACATCATTATCCACCGTTGGGAACTTGATGACAGACTGTGATGCAAAGACGGTGAACGAGAGAAAACTCAGGGATAATACTATTAACCAATTCAAAGTCGTCAATTTCCTTAAATAAAAAAACAGCGTTAGAAATAACACTGCTTACATACATCTCAAATCAAAATTTAGATTACATCATTTCAACCGCTATAGCGGTTGCTTCCCCTCCACCAATACACAATGAAGCGACACCCTTTTTAAGATTATTTTGTTTAAGTGCATGTAATAACGTAACCATAACTCTTGCACCAGATGCACCAATTGGATGTCCAAGCGCACAAGCTCCGCCTTTAATATTGACTTTAGCTGGGTTTAATCCCAGCTTTTTGATAGCTAACATAGTGACCATAGCAAAAGCTTCATTGATTTCGAACAAATCAACATCTTCATGAGACCAGCCCGTTTTATCAAATAATTTTTGCATCGCACCAACGGGTGCAACAGTGAAGTTTTCAGGTTCAATGGCATGAGAGCTATGTGCAACAATTTTAGCTATTGGCGTTAAACCTAATGCTTGAGCTTTATTTGCAGACATAACCAGTAGTGCAGCAGCACCATCAGAAATGGAACTTGAATTGGCGGCAGTTACGGTACCGTCTTTTTTAAATGCTGGGCGTAATGTAGGTATTTTTTCTGGCTTAGCTTGTTTTGGGCCATCATCACTATCAACTAACACATCGCCTTTGCGACTTTTTATAATAACAGGGGTAATTTCATCAACGAACAAACCAGCATCTTGAGCATTGTTGGCTTTGTGTAAACTGGCTAAGGCAAATTCATCCATTTGTTCACGAGTGATATCTTCGGCATCGGCTGTTGCTTGTGCAAAACAACCCATAGCTTGGCCATCGTAAGCGTTTTCTAAGCCATCCATCATCATGTGGTCTATTACCTGGCCATGTCCCATGCGATAACCAGAACGGGCTTTAGGCAATAAATAGGGTGCATTACTCATGCTCTCCATGCCACCCGCCACTATCGCTTCTGCAGTGCCCGCTTTGATCAAATCATGGGCTAACATAATAGCTTTCATACCTGAACCGCAGACTTTGTTAATGGTTGTTACACCCGTTGCTAACGGAAGCCCTGCTTTTAGCGAGGCTTGTCTGGCTGGTGATTGCCCTAAACCTGCTGGCAACACACAGCCCATTATCACTTCATCGATATGTGACAATACCTCAGCAGGATCTTGAGTTTCTTCTAACACGGATTTTATAGCGCAGGCTCCTAATTCAGTGGCTGTAATTGGTGACAAACTTCCTACAAACCCACCTATAGGTGTGCGTTTTGCAGATACGATGACAATAGTATTATCAGACATAAAAATTCCTCATAGGTGTACGCTTTGCCGACACGGTTACAATAGTATTATCAGACATAAAAACTCCTAAATTTTGATCTATTCGCTATTTTGTTAATAACTAGCGTACAGGAATTTGCACGCTTTGTGTTTTATCACAATAATTGACTTAAACGATATCTGCTTTACAAGATTGATTTTAAAACCGTAACACTTTACATTTGCTTTGAGTTAACGTAAACGTAAACGTAAACTTTGATAACGACTAACAACAAATATTGATCATCTATACATGAGCAAATAATGAGTAAACAGACTTTTAGCATAGGCGAACTAGCCAAATCAATGGACATTACACCGCGATCTATTCGATTTTACGAAGAACAAGGTTTATTAAATCCAACTCGAATTGGTCAAAGTCGTATTTACTTGAAAAAGGATCAGGTTCGTTTGAAGCTGATTTTACGTGGTAAACGCTTAGGGTTTTCCTTAGCGGAAACCAAAACCTTATTTGATTTGTATGACAGTCACCAAAATTCAAAAGTGCAGCTAGAAGCGATGCTCAAAATGACAGCTGATAAACGTGCTCATATGCAACAACAACTAGTAGACATTGAAATGTTAAAAGCTGAACTAGAAGACGTAGAAGCCCGTTGTCAAGACGAACTCAATGCCTTAACTCAAGGAAAAATCGCATGAATGCCCCCTATCCAACACTCAACTTTGGTCTCGGTCAAGACATCGATATGTTACGTGACCACGTGTATAACTTCGCCCAAGGTGAAATCACTCCTCTGGCAGATGAGGCAGATAAAAATAATTGTTTCCCCAATGAATTATGGCCAAAACTAGGAGAAATGGGGCTTTTAGGCGTGACGGTCGCCGAACAATACGGTGGCTCTGATATGGGTTATTTGGCTCATGTTATTGCAATGGAAGAGGTTAGCCGTGCATCAGCGGGCATTGGATTAAGTTATGGCGCCCATTCAAATTTATGTGTTAATCAAATTCACAAAAACGGTAGTGATGCCCAGAAACAAACCTACTTACCCAAGTTAGTCAGCGGCGAACATATCGGTGCCTTAGCGATGAGTGAGCCAAACGCTGGTTCAGATGTCGTAAGCATGAAACTCCGTGCTGACAAACGCGGCGATGTATATGTGTTAAATGGCAGCAAAATGTGGATCACCAATGGTCCTGACGCTCATACATTTGTGGTATATGCCAAAACTGATGTGTCTGCAGGTGCCAAAGGCATGACCGCTTTTATCGTTGAACGTGGTACTCAAGGATTTAGTCAAGCACAAAAGCTGGACAAATTAGGTATGCGTTCTTCTAACACTTGTGAATTGGTGTTCCAAGATTGTGAAGTACCAGCAGAAAACATCCTAGGCCAAGAAGGCGGTGGTGCAAAAGTATTGATGAGTGGTTTAGATTACGAACGCGTCGTTTTATCCGGCGGACCTCTAGGCATCATGCAAGCTTGTATGGATTTAGTGATCCCTTACATCCATGACCGTAAGCAATTTGGTCAATCAATTGGTGAGTTTCAATTAGTGCAAGGCAAAGTGGCTGACATGTACACCCAGATGAACGCTGCCAGAGCCTATGTTTATGCTGTCGCTCGTTCGTGTGACCGAGGTGAAACTACACGTAAAGACTCAGCAGGAGCGATTCTTTATTCTGCGGAGCTGGCCACAAAAATGGCATTAGACGCTATTCAGCTTTTAGGTGGCAATGGTTACATCAACGATTTTCCAGCAGGTCGTTTGTTACGGGATGCTAAGTTGTATGAAATCGGTGCAGGGACATCTGAAATTCGTAGAATGTTAATTGGTCGAGAGTTGTTTAAAGAGTCCGCTTAAATAGCTTATATAAAAAGCTTGTTTAAAGAGACCTTTTAAAACTATCTATCGCAAATAACTGGAGCAATACTGTGCCGAAAATCATCAGTAAGCTAAATACAAAAAGCCAAGAATTTTTGGCTAATGCATCACACATGCAAGTGCAAGTAGACGATCTAAAAGACAAAATTGCGATAATCAAAAACGGCGGTGGCGAAAAGGCTAATCAAAGGCATACTGGTCGAGGAAAACTGCTCCCTAGAGAGCGGATCAATACACTAATTGATCCTGGCTCGCCTTTTCTAGAATTGTCACAACTTGCTGCATATGAAGTGTATGAAGATAATGTACCTGCTGCCGGTGTTATTGCGGGTATTGGCCGTGTATCAGGCATCGAATGTATGATAGTTGCCAACGACGCAACGGTAAAAGGAGGAAGTTATTACCCGCTATCCGTAAAAAAACACCTACGGGCGCAAACCATAGCCGAACAAAATAATTTGCCTTGTATCTATCTAGTAGACTCAGGTGGGGCTAACTTGCCGCGTCAAGATGAGGTATTTCCAGACAGAGAACATTTTGGCCGAATATTTTTCAATCAAGCCAATTTGTCGGCACAAAATATTCCACAAATTGCTGTGGTAATGGGTTCATGTACCGCCGGCGGAGCTTATGTGCCTGCTATGGCTGACGAGTCGATTATAGTTAAAGACCAAGGCACCATTTTTCTAGGCGGCCCACCTTTAGTCAAGGCCGCCACAGGTGAAGTGGTCAGTGCACAAGATTTAGGTGGAGGCGATGTTCATTGTAGGACATCCGGCGTGGTCGATCATTTAGCCAACAACGACCATCACGCTTTAAAGATTGCCAGAGACGCTATAGCTAGATTAAACCGTAAAAAACATATTGAACTCGATGTGCGCGAGGCTGTTGAGCCTGCCTATGGGAATGACGAAATATACGGTGTTATCCCAAAAGATAAACGCCAACCCTATGATGTAAGAGAAGTGATTGCCCGGGTAGTTGATGGTTCTGAGTTTGATGAATTTAAAGCTTTGTATGGACAAACACTGATCTGCGGCTTTGCCAGAATTTTTGGTTATCCGGTGGGTATTATCGCCAACAACGGTATTTTGTTTTCAGAGTCAGCACAAAAAGGTGCGCACTTTATTGAGCTCTGTTCACAGCGTAAAATCCCTTTGGTGTTTTTACAAAACATTACTGGTTTTATGGTCGGCAAACAATATGAAGCAGGCGGCATAGCAAAACATGGCGCAAAAATGGTTACCGCAGTAGCGTGCGCCAAAGTACCTAAATTTACTATATTGATTGGTGGAAGTTTTGGTGCAGGCAATTATGGCATGTGTGGTCGTGCTTATGATCCGCGTTTTATGTTTATGTGGCCTAACGCTCGTATATCAGTGATGGGTGGTGAGCAAGCTGCAGGTGTTCTGGCGCAAGTCAAACGCGAACAAAAAGAGCGTGTGAATGAGCAATGGAGTGAAGAGCAAGAAATACAGTTCAAACAACCCATTATTGATACCTACGAAACCCAGGGACATCCTTATTATGCTTCAGCAAGGTTGTGGGACGACGGTGTAATAGACCCAGCTGACACACGTCAGGTGTTAGGTTTGTGTATTTCAGCTAGCTTAAATAAACCTATAGAGGACACCCGGTTTGGCGTCTTTAGAATGTAAGGATGAAAATATAGTGAATCAAAACGATAGAGTGCTATTTAATATAGATGAAAGGGGAGTTGCAACAGTCACCTTAAATCAGCCTGAGATCCATAATGCTTTTGATGACAAGTTAATTGTTCAACTGACCGAGATTTTTACTAGCATAAGTCAGAATAAAGATATTCGGGTCATGGTTCTAGCAGCGGCAGGTAAAAGTTTTAGTGCTGGAGCAGATTTAAACTGGATGCAACGTATGGCTAGCTATAGTTATGAACAGAATCTAGCGGATGCCAATGTATTAGCCAACATGTTTTTCATCCTCAACACTATCGATAAACCCACTATTGCCAGGGTACAAGGTGCTGCGTTTGGCGGTGCCGTAGGACTAGTTGCCTGTTGTGATATGGCCATTGGTAGCAAATTAAGTAAGTTTTGTTTAAGTGAAGTGAAACTTGGATTAGCCCCAGCCACCATCAGTCCATATGTGATTGATGCCATAGGTGCCAGAATTGCCAGACGCTATTTTACCACTGCCGAAGTATTTTCTGCCCGCCGCGCCAGACGTCTAGGGTTACTCAGCGAGGCTGTGGTCGAGGAAGAATTAGATAGCACTATCGAGAATTTAATTGAACATATCCTTAAAAACTCACCCGCAGCAATTCGAGATGCTAAACAACTTGTTTTTGATGTACAGAACAAGCCTATTTCTAAAGAGCTTTTAGCCAAGACTAGCGAAAAAATTGCTGAGCTTAGAGTCTCTGAGCAAGGTCAAGAAGGCCTAAATGCGTTTTTACAGAAGCGTCGAGCCAAATGGATAAAAGAGTAACGGAGTAAACCATGTTCACAAAATTATTGATTGCTAATCGCGGAGAAATTAGTTGCCGCATTATCAAAACAGCAAAACGTATGGGTATATTAACCGTTGCCTTATATTCAGATGCCGACCAACAGGCGTTACATGTGAAGATGGCCGATGAAGCTGTTTATGTAGGCCCTTCTCCATCTAAAGACAGTTATCTTCAAGATAAAAAGATCATTCAAATCGCACTTGAAGTGGGTGCAGATGCCATTCACCCCGGCTATGGGTTTTTATCAGAAAACGCCACGTTTGCTAATTTATGCGAGCAAAATAACATTGTGTTTGTCGGCCCCCCTGTTAGTGCAATTGAGGCGATGGGCTCAAAATCGGCTGCCAAAAATATAATGGAGCTAGCCAAGGTACCATTAGTGCCAGGCTACCATGGTGACGACCAAAGTGTCGCAGGCTTAAAGTCTCACGCAGACAAAATGGGCTACCCAGTATTACTTAAAGCCGCCGCCGGTGGTGGTGGCAAAGGTATGCGTCAGGTATGGCACGCCGCAGAATTTTCCGATGCGTTAGCAGCGGCAAAACGTGAGGCAATGTCGAGTTTTAGGGATGATTTGATGTTGGTCGAGAAATACCTCACCGGACCCCGTCATGTGGAAATCCAAGTATTTTGTGATAATTTTGGAAATGGGGTATACCTCTTTGAACGCGACTGCTCGGTGCAACGTCGTCATCAAAAAGTCATAGAAGAAGCACCCGCTTTTGGTATGACTGCAGAGCTGCGGGCACAGATGGGCGAAGCTGCATTAAAAGCCGCAAAAGCCATCAATTACGCTGGAGCGGGCACAGTAGAATTTTTATTGGACAGTGACGGGCAATTCTATTTTATGGAAATGAATACCCGTTTGCAGGTTGAACACCCAGTGACTGAAATGATAACTGGCCAGGATTTAGTTGAATGGCAATTGCGTGTCGCTAACAACGAACAATTGCCATTGACACAAGACGCACTGCGAATTCGTGGGCATTCTTTTGAAGCCAGAATTTATGCAGAAGATCCCAATAATGACTTTTTACCCGCGACCGGCAAATTATCCCTGTTGCAACCACCCATTGAATCAGAGTATGTTCGCGTGGATACAGGAGTGGTTCAAGGTGATGAAGTCTCTGTCTTTTACGACCCTATGATCGCAAAATTAATTGTATGGGATGAAAACCGTGATAAGGCTCTAGCAAGATTAACCAAAGCCTTAACCGAGTATCATATTGACGGTGTGGTCACTAACATCGAATTTTTATATAACTTAGCCAGCAGTGTCCCCTTTAAGGCTGAGCAAATTGACACTGGTTTTATAGAAAAAAATCAAGACTTGTTAATGCTAAATGATCAGCAACACATTCAAGCTTTATTGCCAATAGCCGCCTTGTATTTGATGCTCATTAATCAGCAAAATAGTACTTTAAATCATCAAGACCCATATTCGCCTTGGTCACTTGGTGATGCTTGGCGAGCGAATGAGCAACACCTTCAAAACTTAGAAATAGTGGTGGGAGATAATTCTTTCATCGTGCAAGTTTGCCAAACAGGCGCCGGAAGTCAAAGTGTATTTAATATTAACGTTGGCCAGCAAGACTATCACTGCGCCGGTGTGATTGAAAAAAAACAACTAATCTCAACTATCAATGGCCACAAAACAATCGCTAATGTCAACGCCCATCAAGATGACTACTCGGTATTTTGTTATGGCAAAGTCATCCGTTTTAAATCATTACAAGCAGACTTGGGTGATATCCAAGACAACGCTGCAGACGCTGGTTTTATCGCGCCGATGAACGGCACAGTGGTCGCCATTTTAGTCGAACCAGAACAGCAAGTTGAAAAAGGCCAAACCTTGATGGTGATGGAAGCTATGAAAATGGAACACAGCTTAAAAGCCCCTGCAGCTGGTTGTGTCAGGGAATTTTACTTTAAAGCGGGTGAGTTGGTAGATGGCGGTGCCGAACTACTGGCTTTTCAAGCTACAGAAGCTGTTCAACCTATAAAAGCTGATCATACTAACTAGGAGTCATCTAAAAATGTTACCTAAGTCGGTCAAAATAGTCGAAGTAGGCCCAAGAGATGGCTTGCAAAATGAGCAGGGTATAGTGCCCTTAGCAGCTAAAGTAGCACTAGTGGAACAGTTAGCTGACGCGGGTTGTACTGTGATAGAAACGGGTAGTTTCGTGTCGCCTAAGTGGGTGCCACAAATGGCTGACAGTGCTGCTGTGTTTCAGCAAATTAAGCGACAAAACAATGTTCGCTACACAGCGCTAACTCCAAACTTGCATGGCTTAGAAGCAGCAATAGAAGCTCAGGTTGATGAAGTGGCTATTTTTGGTGCCGCGTCAGAAGCCTTTTCGCAAAAAAACATCAACTGCTCAATTGCCCAAAGCCTTGAACGTTTTCTACCGGTGATAGAGCTGGCGAAAAAGCATCAACTTCCGGTTCGAGGTTACGTTTCTTGCGTATTAGGTTGTCCATATACAGGCCACGTTGCCCCTCAAAAAGTGGCAGAAGTCAGTCAACAATTAATGGATATGGGTTGCTATGAAATATCCCTAGGCGATACTATTGGTGTGGGTACACCAATAAAAACACAACAAATGTTAGATGCCGTTTTAAACTGCATGCCTGCAGATAAATTAGCCGTACATTTTCATGATACCTATGGTCAAGCATTGGTCAATATATTGGTTGCTCTGCAACAGGGTATATCAGTTTTAGATAGTGCGGTTTCTGGTTTAGGCGGATGCCCTTATGCGAAAGGTGCCTCTGGCAATGTTGCCACGGAAGATTTAGTCTATATGCTTGACGGCATGAATATCGAAACTGGCATCAATCTTAAACGGCTTACTCAGGCTGGATTAAATATGATGCAAGCCCTAGGTAGACAGTCGAACTCCAAGGTAGCAAACGCCATAACAGCATAAGGAAAGTTTTTTGACTGAACAAAATTTATCTCGAACCACAATACCTGCAAATGTCAGAGTGATGATTGCATTAGTAGCATCGCCTACTTTAATGGTAGTAGGTATGTTGCTTTACACGCTATTTGTGGATGGTTGGCAATATATAAGTATCAGTATGATCATTTTTTCACTGCTATGTGTTTTATCTTATTATGTAGTCATAACAGGGCATACCCCTCGCCTTCGCAATAAAAAACGCGATTAAACCATAAACTAACACCTGTTTGAAAAAGTCATTCGGGTACAATGCCTGTATTCCCATAAGTTACAGACTAACAGCAGTAAGGTAGATTGAATGGAATTTTTTACTTGGGACGTCAACCCAGTATTAATTGAATTTTTTGGATTAAAAATACATTGGTACGGCGCATTATTTGCTACCGCTATTTTAGCCGGCTTGCAAGTAATGAAATGGATATTCCAACGAGAAAAAATCAACCTGGAGTTACTTGATACAGGACTAATGTATTGTGTGTTTGGCATTATTGTCGGTGCCAGACTCGGTCATTGCTTATTTTATGACCCAGATTTTTACCTTAGTAACCCACTGAAAATATTAGCCATATGGGAGGGAGGTCTTGCCAGCCACGGCGGTGGTTTAGGCGTGATCATTGCGGTATATTTTTTCCAAAGAAAACATAAAATTGAATATCTATGGCTATTAGACAGACTCGCTATATCGACTGCATTGTTTGGGTTCTTTGTTCGCTTTGCTAATTTTATGAATTCTGAGATTATTGGTATTCAGACTGATGTACCTTGGGCGGTGGTATTTTCACGTATTGACTTATTCCCGAGGCATCCAGCCCAGCTTTACGAATCATTGTCATACTTAAGTATATTTGTAACCTTAATAATGTTGTATCGCTTTTCAAACATTAACAAGCAATCAGGAGCTCTATTTGGCGCATTTTTATGTATGGTATTTACCGCTAGATTTGGTATTGAATTCGTAAAAGTGAAACAAGCTGCTTATACGGGTGATATTTGGATAAATACTGGGCAGGCTTTGAGTATCCCATTTTTTGTGGTTGGCATTGTTTTATTATTTAGAGCTTGGAAGAAAAGTCGTACATAAATTACTACTTATCCATTCATTGTTCTTAGATGATGGGGATGCCAATGAATTTTTTTTGTAAATTTGATTGTTTTTTACCTGTTTGAGTTATGCACTGATTAATTTAATCCAAGTATTATCAATAATTACATGCAAAAAAGATTATTTCTCTGTTGACTATAAATAGAGCTAATTGAATTAAGTAAACCGTCGTGTAAACTCGATAAGTATTAGGCTAGATAAAATACTAAACATAAAGTTAACTTTACAGGAGCAAGGACATATGGCAAACCAACCGTCTCGTTATATCAGTAATTTAACACGAGATACCTACGCACTAATTTTAGCCGGTGGCAGAGGTTCAAGACTTTATGAACTGACTAACTGGCGGGCAAAACCAGCCTTATATTTTGGCGGTAAGTTTCGTATTATTGACTTTCCATTATCCAATTGTATTAATTCTGGGATCCGCAAAGTTGGCGTAGTTACCCAGTATAAGTCTCATTCGCTCATTCGGCATTTAGTCAGAGGTTGGGGGCATTTTAAGAAAGAACTAGGCGAGTCGGTTGAAATTCTCCCTGCATCACAGCGTTTTTCAGATAATTGGTATGAAGGTACAGCAGATGCGGTCTTTCAAAATATTGATATTATTCGTGATGAGTTGCCTAAATATGTCATGGTGTTATCTGGTGATCATATCTACCGAATGGACTACGGTAATTTAATTGCGCAACATGCTGAATCGGGTGCAAAAATGACAGTGAGTTGTATGCCTGTGCCCCTAGAAGAAGCAGCCGGGCAATTTGGTGTAATGTCAGTAGACGAAAATTATAAGATTATTGGCTTCGAAGAAAAACCTGAAAACCCTACCCCTTTGCCGAACGATCCAACCAAATGTTTAGCCTCAATGGGTAATTACGTATTTGATACTCAGTTTCTGTTTGACCAATTAAAAGTGGATTCCGAAACATCTGGATCTGAACGAGATTTTGGCAAAGATATTATTCCCTCCATCATCGAAGAAGGCTCGGTATATGCGTTCCAATTCGAAAGCGATGGAGAACACGAAGCTTATTGGCGCGATGTAGGTACCTTAGACTCATTCTGGCAAGCAAACATGGAATTGGTGGCGCCAGTGCCAGCATTAAACTTATATGATAAGAAGTGGCCTATTTGGACTTATCAAGAACAATTACCTCCTGCCAAGTTTGTATGGGAAGAAGATAACCGCAGAGGCACAGCGATTAACTCTGTTGTTTCCGGTGGCTGTATTATTTCTGGGGCAACGTTACGTCGCAGTTTATGTTTCTCTAATGTTAGAGTGCATTCTTATAGTGACATAGAAGATTCTGTGTTATTGCCAGACGTTGAAGTTGAGCGTAATTGCCGTATACGAAAAGCCATAATTGACCGCGGTTGTATTATTCCCGAAGGTACCGTTATAGGTCATAGTCGTGAGGACGATTTAGCCAGAGGATTCAGGGTCACAGAAAAAGGCGTAGTACTAGTCACGCGAGAAATGTTAGGCCTTAAAGTGGGTTTTTAAAACTAACTTTAACAAGATTAATTAGCCGCGTTTTAAATCGCGGTTTATTTACTTAATAGTCAGCTTCCCACAAACGAATACGTTGGTTTATTATTTGGGCCACTTGTTGAGGTATTTCCAGAGGAAACATATGGCCTCTTCCAGCTAAGACCATGTGTTCAATCTTGGTCTGTTTTATAAAAGTCGATAACAATGCCGGTATACACACTTCGCTTTCCCCCCCGGTTACGATCAAGGCTGGTACCTTTAAACGCTTATAATATTGATTCAGATTGTGAGGGATGTTCCTATAAATATCGGCTTCAATTTGCGCGTCAAAGTTAAGGTGATGGCCATCTTCTTTATCGTCAATAGCTGCGGCAACGTAGTCGGCAACACAAGCAGGTAAAAAATCTTTAAATAACGCTCGAGCTTGAAAATATTCAACTAAATCAGTGCCTTTTGGCCAATATTGACAGCGTACTTTAGCTTTTCCTGCTGGAGAAAATTTATCTATTAATGGCGAATATTTTAATAACTTAAAAACTACTCTAGACAGGCCTGATGCAATAGGTGGATCAAACATAATCAATCCTTTTATCAAGTCTGGCCTTTCACAGGCAGCCATAAATGATATCACCGCCCCCATGGAGTGGCCTACGGCATACACAGGTTTTTCTAAGTTTGTTTGTAAATAATTAATTAATTCATCAACTTGATTTGCTAGATTTGTATTTACAGGGAAATGCTTGGTGTGTGCAAATTTAGTTAAGGCAAACAATTCAACATCAGTATTTAACGCATTAAAAATTTGTTGATAGCTGCCTGCAGGAAAACCATTGGCATGGGCAAAATGTAGGTTTATTTTTTCAGATAATATCATACTGGATTGAGCTCTCGCACTAGGTTTATATACTCCTGAGGGGGCTTTCCTGCCCAACTTTTAAAGGCTCCTCTAAAGCTTGCAATTTGGATTTTATCAAGAGCATAGAACACAGATTGAACAGATTTATCTTGCTGGAATAAAACCTTTACCTGCTGGTGAATAACTTGTATTAACAACATTTTGAAACTGCTCTTTTCAGCTTTAAATATCTATGTAATGTTCTGGAGGTAAGATATAACTTATTAACAATCACCTGTAATTTTCTGTTTTGTGGTGCACTCATCTCTAATAATAAATATACTTGGCCTGTTGACCTACTAATTAAATTCAAGTTTTCTAGCTTCGCTTTATACAATAACTCGGCATAACGAAGGCAATGCCATTTCAGAGAGTCATGATCTTTCAGATACATATCGACTAAATTAGGTTCTACAAAAACAAAGCTTTTAACAGCTAAAAAAAGCACCTCACAATCAAATATATCCTGGAACATTGGATAATATGAAGGTCCAAAGAGATTGAATTGAATGCGTTTAAACAACGTATTTTAACTCACAACAAAACTCAGACTTTGCTGCAAAGTGACTAATATTGATCCGATGAAAAACGTCTGATGTTTGAATAGTAAATAACTCTTTAATTTCGATGACAAAACTATTTTAATTTTTTTAAAATGTGGATTTCAAAAGTAGCTACCCTAACATGATGTTGACATAGCTCGATGGCTTGTCTTGTCAACATACGATTGAATAAAGTAAAATACTAGGTTCCATAGCTGTTAATGGGTGATTTTTGCTGTTACTTATAACAATGTCAGTCTGCTCAAATCCTTCAACGATAGCAAATATAGTTTTCGGACTGATAGTATTCAATCAGTATTCCAGTTTAATGTAACGGATCCTTTTTTAAGTGGCATTTAGCTAACTAGGCTTGGCTGTATAATCCATATTTATCAATATGATCACACATTTGGACAATATAACAAGCAGGGATCAAAGGCATCGAATACAAAATTTTACTTTTTGCTGAGTTACACTCAAGTTGTCGGTGCTAGTTATAAACTTTTAGTTTTGACAGTAACTTTTCAATTGAACATGTTTACAAACATCACAGATGCTTTGTCCCTAAAGACGACCTAACACGGCAGCTAGAGCAGAGATGTAAAAAACATATTTTTATTTCTAGTTATCATAGTTATTTGAGTATTTGAGTATTTGAGTATTTGAGTATTTGAGTATTTGGAATACAGATAAAAGACGATTAGTCAGACGTCATCAGTCCATGAATTCGTTCAATAATGTATTTATCCGTTGGTATTGATGAGGTTATTCGAAGTGACGAGTTAACATTCATTAGTTGGATGCATGTTGCTTAATTTATTCTTCTAGCCTTGAGCGATACAGCCATGGTAGAAATTCTCAACTACATAAAACATTATGGCTGATGAAGAATAAATCGTCCCCAGTTGCCGCAAGGCATTTCTGGAACAGCAATAAAAAAACAGTTCCTAGCCTATATTTAATCTATATCGCTACTCTCACCATCGCGTACAAGGACATAATCCTTTTGCCATATAATATAGCCATGATTCCCCCTATGATGCTCATCGACTGTGTAGGTGCCATCTGCCCTATCTTAGCCCAGCTAATGTGGTTTAAGTTGATAGGACTTAAATTTCAGCATTGGGACCATGTATAAGCAACTGGGTAAAAACTATAATTACTCGAAGACAAATATTAGACTTTATGGATTTTAGCACCCAACCAAGGGTAATGTGCTCAGCGGTCCAAAAGAAAGTAATGATATTTGATACCAATAACAACCTCTCTTCAGATTATTAGGCGACATCGCTCTGACTTTTGCAGGTGCTTGAGTTTGCGCCGTAGCAAAAGAGGGCTCTTATTACAAATCACCGATAAAAAGCAAAGTAGTCAACAATTCGATGAACTCACATTGTTATGACAATAAATACGCTGTGACTCAATTGACTTTGGTATTAATTGAAATTTAAAATTTATCCGTGCACATCAGAAAATTCAAATAGAGATTGATCCGTTTATCATGTAAGGACTGGGCTAGCAGCTAATAGTGATAATTATTTAGGATACACATGGGCCGTTACTAATAGTCAACAGGCTTTTAAGAACAGTCTTTACCCAATCGGGATGGCTAAAGTAATAATAAGCTAAGTTAAAATCCCCTCAGAGGACCTCGAATGAAGATGAACCAAACAAAGCCAATACACTCATCAACTTCAAATTACTGAAGTCCAATGCATTGTTCACACACTCCAAATCAATTCCAAGATCTGCGTACATATCCTCAGTAACATCGGCATGCCTCGAATACAGTTCACTATTAACATTACATAGTGATAATAAATAAGCGAGTTGAATAACTTTTTCTTCTTTGTTGTTGGTATCATGTTCACTAACATGAGTCTTTGACACTATTTGTGAAATATCAGTGGGTATGCCCCAGAATTTTAAAAGTTCACATGTAATATCTGTGTAAGGAAAACCCAAGTATTTTTTTTGCAAAATTAAGGGAGTATTTATATTTGATATGGATGCGCATTTAGCCGCTATATCAGGGTTTAGCTGTACCATAACCAATTCACCGAGATTGTGTAAAAAGCCAGACACAAATAACTTCTCAGGCTCTTTTAAGCCTAGCTCTTCGGCTAAGTATTTACATAACAAAGCGCAACTTGCACTTTGCTCCCAAAACTTTTCTAAATCGACTACATCAGGCTTCATATTCTTAAAAGCACTTGTTACACCATACGCCAAAACGAGATCATAAACTGATCGAGTACCAATAACTTGAATAGCTCTTGTCACTGTCGTGATAGTGTGAGGGAAATTGTACAAGGCACTATTAGAAATCTTCAAAACTTGCGACATGATTGTTGGATCATAATTAATCACTTCTGCAACATCGTGCATAGATGTTGTTTCATCATCAATTAACTGCTTAATTTTTATCACCGCCTCCGGTAACACAAAAAAATCACCCGCATGGGAAGCATAGTATCGTGCATTCATTAAATTATCTTCTCCTAAACTACGGTAGTTTTATTGTAATATATGAATTATCTTGCTGCATGTAGAATCGTCTAAAATAACAAAATATAATTAAATCATATATTTTTTTGAAGCTTTTAATGTGGAGACGAAAGCGGGTTATTTAAGAACATTGTTCCAATCCGATAAATGGCTTTACGTGGAAGACAAGATTCTTAAGCCCAAACTTTGACGGTACTCCCTATACACGTTGACCGAAAGCCGACTATTAAAGATTTTTATGGTAATACTCTCAAAGATTTTAAACTAATCGGGTGGATTAAGAATAAGTTTTAACAGATGTTGTAATTGTGAAGGGTTTATCTATTTTTATAAATATCAAAGCTTTACAAGTATAAAAGAATATTTCTTCGAAACTTATAAAAGATGGTGGGTCGTGCTGGATTCGAACCAGCGACCAATTGATTAAAAGTCAACTGCTCTACCAGCTGAGCTAACGACCCATCGAATTATATTTTACTTTTCCTGCAGTGTTTGTGATTTTAGAAAATTGGTGGGTCGTGCTGGATTCGAACCAGCGACCAATTGATTAAAAGTCAACTGCTCTACCAGCTGAGCTAACGACCCATTTTAAAATTTTCTTTCCTCCTCACTGCGAAGGCGGCATATAATACTCAATTGAAATTTCAGCGCAACCCAAATTGCATTATTATTTCAACAATTCCAACCGTTTGCTGAAAAACCGACCAATACTGAATTTAATAAACTATCAAGACTGAAGAAATAAAAATAAATGCCTGTTGACATTACACGTAAATACTTTTGAGC
>OOFW01000024.1_pt1 | contig 18663 bp, 13 predicted proteins | sample 1670271 | NCBI WGS metagenome assembly OOFW01 (sample SAMEA98137918, study PRJEB22522) | marine metagenome | biome: marine biome; feature: marine water body; material: sea ice | place: Arctic Ocean | collected 07-Sep-2015 | depth 1.32 m
GTGATACCCAAGCCGCCGTCATTAGTAAACTCAACGGTTTCCACTTCTTTTAAACGGGAAGATACAGCAATACCTTCGACTTTAGACATACTGGCCTCGGCCTGTGTTGCGCCTTTGTCTTTGGCTAATTTTAAAACGTCTTCTACTATGTTTTGTATTTCGGCTAATTGTTGTTGCATAAGGCCTTCATTATTTGACTACACTTTTATTATCAACTCAGGGTGTCTAACATTACAGACTGAGCTTCTAATCATTTTGCGTGTAGTTTATTCTCGCTTGGGAGGTTACAATCTTTTAATAGTGTATCACTAAAGATAAACCCATGGTCGCCCCGAAAAAAAACAAAGACGTTGAAGATGAATACGTCGTTAGTGAAGAAAACGAACAACTTAGTAAAACACAGATAAAAGCCCAAATGGTTGCAATGCAAAAACTGGGCGAATCTTTGGTTCACCTCGGACAATCTTCTTTGGCTAAAATCCCTATGGAGCCCGAATTGCTTGATGCAGTGATGCTTGCACGTAAGATTTTGCGCAAAAAAGAGGGCTATCGCCGTCAATTACAATTGATTGGTAAGATAATGCGAAGCATAGATATTGCTCCAATTGAGCAAGCTTTAAGTAATATTAAATCGGCACATAAAAAAATAAATGATGCTTTTCACGGAACTGAAATGCTCAGAGATGCCATTTTAAAAGAGGGAGACAGCAAAATTGAGTTAACTATTGCTGATTATCCCCAGCTTGATCGGCAAAAAATGCGGCAATATGTGCGTCAAGCTAATAAGCAGCTGGCAGAAAATAAGCCTCCAAAGGCATCTCGTGAACTTTTCCAATATTTAAAACAAATTATAAATGGATAATATCTATGCGTAAGTACTCTTATTTTGTGTTTATTGCTGTGTTTCTGTTAAACAGTTGTGGCGGTGGTGTGTCAGGTGAAAACGGTATCGATCCATTTGGTACTGGTTCTACATCAGAATCGTTGAGCATTTCATTAGCCATTCTTGACCAACAGTGCGAGGTTGTATCTCAACCTAGTTTTACTGCTGGTGAAACCTTGTGTGTTCAGGCTACTGTTAGTCAAAATTCCAATCTTATTACGGGTGAGATAGTCAGTTTTTCAACAGATGTGGGTAGCTTGTCTGCTGAAAGCAAAATCACAGATAGTAACGGTGTTGCACAAATATTTATAGAAAGTGGCACTGGAGATGTTGGAGCCTCGACTTTAGCAGTAAGTTTTGGTGGAGCAACATCAGAAAGTAGTTATGAATTTTTGGCTAAAGATATTATTGTTTTATCTGCGTTAACTATCGACTTAACGATCCTTAAAAATGGTGTTGCCGTTAATCGATTTAAAGCTAGCGAGCAAGTTCAAATTCAAGCTGTTATTAGAGATGAAAACTTAGGGCCCGTAGAAAACATTATTGTTAGCTTTACAACAGGCAAAGGAACCCTGAACACAAGTGATGCACTAACAGATGGCTCTGGAATGGCACAAGTTACATTAATCCCAGAGGATACAGATATTGGTGCTGCGGTTGTATCTGCTTTAATACTAGTCGACAACGACACAGAATTACTGGCGTCTATTAACTTTGCAGTACAAGCAGCGGATGTTATAAGCGCGCAAATTATTAGAATTGGTCATTTTGATGCGGATAACGTGTTTGTTGAAAATGAGATTGGAATAAGTGCTGCTGACTTACTTGGTAATGTTGAAATTAGTGCGGGTGCCACGCTAGGTATTTCTTTAGCAATAGTCGATGAAAATGACCAACGTATATTGACACAAACCCCAGTCACTTTTACATCAAGTTGTGCAAAAGATGGTTTCGCAAATATTGATCAGCAAGTGAACACAATAAATGGTGAGGCTGTTGCTACCTATGAGGACATCAGCTGTGCTGGAGGTGATGGAAATGAAGATGTGATAGTCGCGTCACTTGTTGTGAACAACTCTACAATATCGATTACCCGTTCAATATCTATTCTTGCTGAATCAGTGGGTTCCATTACTTTTGTTTCGGCCGACCCAACTCAGTTAGTGTTACAAGGAACAGGAGGGCAAAATAGTCAAACTGTTTCTACACTGGTATTTCAAGTTAATGGGGTGCTAGGCAATCCCCTTGCACAGCAAAATGTAACATTCTCACTTAACACTCAAACAGGTGGATTAAGTTTATCTCCTGCTTCAGGAATAACCAATTCGCAAGGGCAAGTGAGTGCTAGAGTAACGTCAGGCAATGTTCCTACATCAGTCAGAGTAACGGCAGACGTTGTAACAAATTCAGGTGTTTCTGTGCTGACTCAATCGGACTTGTTAGCCGTAAATACGGGATTACCCGACCAAAACAGTTTTACCCTTTCTGCAAATAGACTTAATCCTGAAGCCTACAATATTAGCGGGCAAACTGTCAGTCTTGTTGCACGTTTAGCAGATACGTTTAATAATCCAGTGCCTGACGGGACATCAGTAAGTTTTACCACCGAAGGTGGAGTTATTGCCCCGAGTTGTGCAACAACAAATGGGACCTGTAGCGTTATTTGGACAAGTTCAAATCCAAGAACTTTAGACCATAGAGTTACGATTTTAGCAACCGCGATAGGTCATGAAACGCTTTTTGACGCAAACGGAAATAACAGTTTTGATGATGCTGATGGTATTGCAATTATAGATGGTACCGACAGTGGATTTGGAACTAGTCAATCTGGAACAACAGGCTTTATTGACCACAGCGAAGCTTGGCGAGATGATAATGCAAACCTTGTCAAAGACGACTCTGAAATATTTTTGGATTATAACAACAATGGTCAATTTGATGTAGCTGATAGCCTATTTAACGGGCCGCAGTGCAATTCTGCCAATACTTGTGGTCAAGGTTCTGCCAATACCTTGCATGTACGTCGCTCTTTAGAGATTGTGACTGCAAGTTCAGTCGCATTGTTAGATATTTTAAATCAGGCTGGTGATATTATTTTCAGTAATCACCAAGCTGTTGCAGAGCCTTCACTTGTGCTTGAGCAAGGAGAAGCTATTAGTTTGCTATTACAATTTTCAGACACCGCAATACAATCAATCTCAAGTAACTCGACTATAAGGGTTACATCCAATGCTGGATTATTAGCCGGTCAAATAAACACTTTGATGAGAGAAACAAACAAAAGCGGCGCATCAGTTGTGGAATTTACTCTAACCAATGACCGCGTCGATACAGGCGGAGTTCAAACCACCGCAACAGTTAATGCTGAAGTGGTTTCGCCAAGTGGCGTTGTTTCTGTGGTTATATTCGTAGTGGCATTGAATTGATAAAAAGCTAAGCGGTGCCGCCCACTGTCAACTCATCCACCTTAAGAGTGGGTTGACCCACTCCTACAGGTAAGCTTTGTCCATCTTTACCACAAACACCTACGCCTTTATCTAGGGCTAAATCGTTACCTATCATAGAAACTTTTTGCATCGCCTCTGGGCCGTTACCAATCAACGTTGCACCTTTGATAGGAGTGGTGATTTTACCCTTTTCAATTAGGTAGGCTTCAGATGTAGAAAATACAAATTTTCCTGATGTGATATCAACTTGTCCACCGCCAAAGTTGGGGGCATATATGCCCTTATCTATAGAGGCAATAATTTCTTCTGGAGAATGCTGCCCGCCTAACATATAGGTGTTGGTCATACGCGGCATAGGCAGGTGAGCATAAGATTCACGGCGACCATTGCCTGTGGGAGCAACACCCATCAAACGCGCGTTAAGCTTGTCTTGCATATAACCTTTAAGAATGCCATCTTCGATTAGCACATTGTACTGAGTCGGTGTGCCTTCATCATCAACACTAAGTGAGCCGCGTCTGTCAGGTAAGGTGCCATCATCTACAATGGTGCAGCCTTTTGATGCAACTTGTTCGCCGATACGCCCACTAAACGTAGATGCACCTTTACGGTTGAAGTCACCTTCTAAACCATGGCCTACCGCTTCATGCAACAGCACGCCTGGCCAACCACTGCCCAGTACTACAGGCATTTTTCCAGCGGGTGCAGGTACAGCTTGCATATTAACCCTGGCCATATGAATGGCTTCATCGGCTATTTGTTGGTAACGAGGGCGACCATCATCATTTGCAACAAAATAGTCATAAGCAAAACGTCCTCCGGCACCTGAGCTGCCTCTTTCACGACGCCCATCTTTTTCCATTAATACTGAACAATTGAAGCGAATAAGTGGGCGAATGTCAGTACAAAAAGTACCGTCTGTAGCTGCTATTAAGACTTCTTCATAAACACCGCTAATACTGATTACCACTTGGCTAAGTGTGCTCTCTTGTTTGCGGATGTATTCATTTGCAGCACGCAATAGCGCTATTTTTTCTTGCTCTTGCATACCTAAAAGTGGGTTTTCAGCATGGTATCTGCTGGTTGGATGACTCTGATTTAGTGATGCGACTTTATGCTTGCCGCCAGAGTTTGAAATACTGCGTGCTGCTTTTGCCGCTTTCATTAATGCTTCTGGGGATATTTCATCAGAGTAAGCAAAACCAGTTTTTTCACCACTTACTGCGCGAACACCCACACCGCGCTCAATGTTGTAACTGCCTTCCTTAATGATACCGTCTTCTAGTACCCAAGTTTCATGCTGGCTAGACTGAAAGTATAAATCAGCAAAATCGTTGTCATGTTGATATATCGTATCTAGTGCTGCTTCTAAAGTTGAGCGGGTTAAATTTGATGCATCTAGTAAGTTTTCTTCTACCAAATTAGACAAGGTGACTCCTGAATTTGTTGTGCTGATACACCGGCATGTTAGTACGGATATCAGTAAGTAATTGATGATCAATCTGGGCATGTATCATACCGATATCATGAGGCAACTCTGCTACTTTTTCGCCCCAAGGCGAGATGATACATGAGTGACCGTAAGTTTGTCGCTTATTCCTATGTTTACCTGTTTGATTAGCCGCAACAATATAACATTGACTTTCTATCGCACGGGCGGTCAGTAATGAATGCCAGTGAGCTTGTCCTGATTGTTGTGTAAATGCAGCAGGTAAAACTAATACGTCTAGCTGCGCAATCTGGTTCATGGCTATAAACATGCCAGCAAAACGAATATCGTAACAAATGGCCAAACCAAGAACGCCAAAGGGTGTACTAATGACGATTAATTTATTGCCTGCCTGGGTATTGCGGGATTCAAGATATGTTCCGGTGTCATCCGCTACTTTTACATCGAAGAGGTGAATTTTTTGATACTCCTCGACAATCTTTCCGTGCTCATTAATCAATAGACAAGATGCTGTGAATTTATTGGCTGTGGTGCACCGTAATGGTAAACTGCCAGTAACCAGCCAGATGCCGTACTGAATAGCAAATTGCTTAAGCTTGAGTTGGATGGGGCCATGATGTAAATCTTCTGCAATTTCTAACAGCAACTTGTCACCACCTCCAAAACAAGCAAAACACTCTGGTAGTACTACCAAGCAAGGTCTCAGCGGGGGCAATAATTTGAGCTGTTGCTCAACAAACAAGAGATTATCTTCAACTAGTGGTGAAGACGTCATTTGAATAGCGACAACATTTGCACCGTTATTCGCCATTTACTGGTTCCTCTGCAAATATGTGTGTATTAAAAGGTGTATGTAACTGGCGGTCTAAAGATTGAGGGGGTATTTCTGAGTATGGTTTTGCTCTTGCTGGCAGAGTGACTTCTTTACTATCACGACCTAGCTCTGTTAATTGTGGGTTGTCCAGTGTGCCAGTGAGTGAAAACTTAATATTAGAAATTACTTTGGCAGAGGTTAATACTTGATCCAGTGCTAGCGCTGCCAATGCTGTAGCAGGGTTGACCATCCAAGCAACTATCACGGGCAAGCTGGATGTCACATTTGGGGCAAACTCAATTTGGTAATTTAACCGCTGGGCGTTTAAGTCGGTATAACCTTGCATAGTGATTTCGCCCGCGCCCCCATCAACTAGGGTGTCTTGAGTAAAGGCAATACCATTTTCAAGCTGAAAACTACCAATGATTTTTTCGTAGAAAAATCCTTTGGCGAAGACATCTCTAAAATCAAGCTGTAGTTTACGCACCAGCGAGTCAAGGCTAAGTAGACTAAATATTCGTGAGCCCTGATCACTTACTTCAGTTAAATAACCATCTGTTAAGCGCCAGTCTATTTGGCCATTAAGTGTGTCAAAGTTGAATTCATAAGGTGCGCGCTTCCAACTTAGATCAAATTGCGAGCTGACTTTTGAATCCTTGATCCCTGAGTTTAATTTAAGACCTTTTAGAAATGCTCCAAAATCTGAACTACTAAACTCCCCCTTCAAGCGTGTGCTACTTTGACCGTTAGTTAGAAACCAATCCCCTGAACCATAAAATAAACCGTGAGTATTATTTAAGCGCACTTGATCTATCTTCATACCTGTGGCGGACCGAGACAAGTTAACATCTACTTTGCCTAAGTCGTTGTCCATAAATCGACAGCGAGTACAAGAAAAGCTAATCGGCGGAAAAGTATCAACGTTGGCATCGAATTTAATTGGGTCACTAGATAGCGTTTGCCCATTATCTAATTCAGTGTTTTGCCAACTTGTTAGTTCAATAAAATCAGCATTAATATCAACACCTTTATTTAACCAATCTTTGTATAGAACAACTTTCATTCGCGTTTCTTTGGCATTGATATCAAAAAGCCAGCTATCACTGGTGTTTTTTATTACGGTTTCTAATCCAGTCAGCCTTTGTGAAGCTATTAATGTGCTGTCTGCTTTGATAAAGATACGTTTTGGTGCCTCAAGCAGTGGTTTGTCGAAGTCACTAGGAAGGTCATTGATAAGAGTATTAACGGCCTTATACCAAGAACTAACATCCAACTCTGACAAGTTAGCAGAAACACTAAAACCTAGGCCCATGCCCATCAAATCTGATTGACCAATAGCTAAATGTGCGCGGGAAAATTGCATGTCTTGATGAGGTAAATTCCCATTAAATACGACGTCTTGGCCTAATGTGGCTTTGATAGACGATGCTTGTTCATTGCCTTGGCTAGTAACTAATAGGGGTAATGATTGTCCTGCGGTCTTGGCAAATGGAACAGGTAAACCTGAACTTAACTGAGTCAGTTCACTGAAAATTCGTGCTGAGTATTCGTAACCTTCTGTGGGAAGTGTTAAAGCAATGTCCGCTGTCCAGTTGCCGTTTCCAGATAAATATTTTGTTAATCCATCAGAAAACATCTCCAACACAGGTGTGACTTGCCAATCACCTTGAATATTAATATCTGTATGATAACCATTATCTTGATTCGCACCGGTAAATGCCAGTTGTATAGGTTGCTGTAATAGTTGAGAATCAAGATCCTTTGCTGTTATTTTGTTGTTAACAAAGCTAACCGTACCATTGGTTTGTTCTAATAAGATATCTAAGTTAGGCAGCTCTATCTGGTTTTCAACTAAGAATACGTTGCCTTTTGCAATCACGTCTTTACCAGTCAGAGGTATATATAAATGTAATTGAGTTTTTAATGGACCACTTACTTTGATTTGTTGAAGGGTTTTCCCTAACGTATCAGCAAGGTTGCTTTGCTGCATTAAATCAGTAACTTGTTGCCCATTGGCTTGGGCATCTGCATCTATAATTAAAACAGCATCGGGGGCTAGGTCTGGAATTTTTGCAGATAGGCCTGTTAACGCTACATCGAGTAATCGCCCTTTTTGACTAGTCATGGTCAAACTTTTGTTTTCAAACAATACATTAACATTAAAATTGGTCAATGCAGGCCATTGTGAAGCAAATTTTAATGTGCCATCAGACACTTGTATCTGTGCTTGGAACACGCCTTGTTTTTGTTCAAAAGGAAAGGCGTCGACAGCACCATGCCATATCATTTGGGCGCTTTCTATTTGACCCTGTTGTAAAGAATCGATTAGATATTTTCTAGTATTAACCCCCATAAGCTTTGTGGGATAAAGCTGAGGTAATTTTGTTATATCAATCGCTTCAATTACTGATGAAAATGCCAAGTGATTGTCAATGCTGCGATAAAAAATGTTTGGACGTAGGCTAATGAGTTTGCTTTTAAACCATATATTTTCAGCTGTCACACTGATGTTTTGTTCGGAAGTTTGAATATATAAATCAGCAAAAAAACGCTGGTATTCAATATTGTCAGGTAATAACTTATTGATCGCTAGTTGTCCTGATTTACCCTTTAAATTTAGTCGCCCATTACCATTGAACCAATTAAGTTCGGTTGACAAACCTGCCATACCTGGAACTCTTGTTGTCTGTTGCCACTGTAGATCGCTTATTGAGGCTTTTAATGCCAGTTGGCCACTTAATGTACGATGAATATTTAATGTATTTAATGTTGCTTGTGGTTCCAGTAATTCAAGTGATTGAGCGTGGTTGGTTTGCATCACTAACGCTAACATAGGTAACACAGGTGCCAGTTTTATGGGGTGGGGATGCTGTAAAGATAGTGCGCCAGATTGGTCAATTTTGCCTAGCCAATTTGATACCAACACGTTGTCATTTATCTGCATGGTTAAATTGTTTAGGTTGAACAGCCACTCATCGTTCGCAGGAACTGCATTAATTTGGCCCCCTAGAACAGCTAACGTAAGATTATTTTCTGGGTTACCGTTTTCCGGATTTTGCCAATCAAAGCGACTATTAGATAAATCAAGTTGCACAGATTGTAATGATTTGTCTTTTATCGTCGCCCACATCACAAAACTACCACGGCTTTCAACTAATGTGTGTTTGCTGGGGATCCACTGTTCGACCCAGGGTGATAAATCGACTTCCTCACCTTTTGCGAAAAAAGTGCCAAAGAGACTTTCTTGATTACCATACAAATCGATAATAAATGATGCTGAATTCTTTGCTATTTGTTCTATCTGCAGCTTACCGACACCTTGATGATGTTCGCCTTTATTAACCCAAGACACTTGGTCAATCAGGACAACTTGCTGTTGGTTGTTTCTGGTATTAATAATGATTTTGCTTTGGCTAATAGAAAACAACTGGAGTTGTTGTAAAAATAGCTTTTCTAATGCATCTACTATCGGATATTGGGTTTCCTCCTGACTCAAGGAAGCAATATCGATACTCAACTCCACTTTGCGCAAATCAAACTTATTTGATTGTATCTGTCCTGCCCGCACAGATTGCCAAAAGTCAACTTCGATAGCTGTTTCGGCAATGGTTAGGCTGATGGGTGGTCGTATATTTTGTGCTAACGGTACGCTTTGGATTAACTGTATGTCACGGAGTATTATTGCTGGGCCTATTCCTTGCCATTTGGCACTGATTTCGCCAATTTTTATTTCAGCACCTACTTGGCCTGATAACCATTGCTCTAGATGATGCTTTTGATCATTCATATAAGGCAGTGAATAACGAACTACGCTGATTGTCACCGCGACCACAACCAAACTCAAGGCAACCAACGCCCAGAGCTTTTTGATCAGGTAAGCAGCATAAAATGACGCATTTTTAGTTTCGATATTCATGTTTTAGTCTGATTTACATCATAACGACATCGAACTTGTCTTGATTATATAGAAGTTCAGTATGGACCTTAATCTGTTTGGTGACGAATACTTCTAGCTCAGCCAACATATGTGACTCTTCTCCTAGTAATGCATCGGCAACAGCTGGTGAAGCATAGACCACGAACTTATCTGCATCGTAGGCACGATTAACTCGTACAATTTCGCGCATAATTTCAAAACAAACTGTTTCTACAGTTTTTACTGAGCCGCGGCCCTTGCATACCGGGCACTCACCACATAAAACATGCTCCAAGCTTTCACGTGTTCTTTTGCGGGTCATTTCAATTAAACCAAGCATCGTAAAGCCATGAGTATTGATTTTGGCTCTATCTTTATTAGTGGCAACCTCAAGACTGTGCATTACCCTTCTTTTGTGATCTTCTACCGTCATATCAATAAAATCGATAAGGATCATGCCCCCCAAGTTGCGTAACCTGAGTTGACGAGCGATGGCCAGAGTGGCCTCGATATTAGTATTGAATATAGTTTCTTCTAAATTACGATGGCCTACAAATGCACCCGTATTGATATCGATTGTGGTCATGGCTTCAGTTTGGTCGATAATTAAATATCCACCAGATTTTAAATCCACTCGTCTTTCTAACGAACGCTGGCATTCATTTTCTACATCATATAAATCAAAAATAGGCCTTTCGCCAGGATAATATTCTAAAAGCTTATGCAATTCTGGTACATATTCCTCGGTAAATTGCTGTAACTCTTGTAAAGACAGCTTTGAATCTATTTTGATGCGATCTAGTTGGGTTCCTACAAAATCTCTGAGTACACGACGCGCCAAAGGTAAGTCTTCATATAAAATATGCGATTTGTTTTTCATTCTAGAACGGATTTTTTGCCATAAACGTTTCAAAAAATCAGCATCTTGGGTCAGTTCTTGCTCTTTTACGCCTTCGGCCGCAGTGCGTAAAATAAAACCTCCATCTTCGCTGCAAAAGCCTTGAACTAATGCTTTTAAGCGTTCTCTTTCGGCCGGATCTTCAATCCGCTGTGATACACCGACATGTTCAACACTTGGCATAAATACCAGATAACGAGATGGAATGGTTATATCAGTGGTAAGTCTTGCGCCTTTGGTGCCGATTTGATCTTTCACCACCTGAACAACAATATTTTGACCGTCTCTAACGAGTTCGCGGATATCACGCTTTTCAATAGGGTTGACCGACACTTCATCTTCGACTTCACTATGTATAGCGATGTCAGAAGCATGTAAAAATGCAGCCTTATCTAAACCGATATCTACAAATGCAGCCTGCATACCAGGCAATACACGGCTGACTTTTCCTCTATAAATGTTACCAACCAATCCACGTTTTGTGTGCCTTTCTATATGGATCTCTTGCAGAATACCATTTTCAATCAAGGCCACACGTGACTCAGAAGGGGTAACATTGATTAATAACTCAGCACTCATTAATGATCCCAAATTCAGTTAATAATATTCTTGTTTGGTATAAGGGTAAACCTACAACCGCGCTGTAACTACCGTTAATGTGTTTCACAAATTGCCCACCTAAGCCTTGTATGCCATAGCTTCCAGCTTTATCTTGTGGCTCACCTGTTTTCCAATACCATTCTATTTGCTGTTGACTTAGAGGTCCAAAACAGACGTGAGTTTCCACCACTACGGTTTTTTGCTGTGTAGCGTTCGTGATAGTCACAGCTGTAAGTACTTGATGAGTGTCGTCAGATAACATGTTTAACATCCACATTGCATCACTTTTGTCTTTTGGCTTACCTAAAATATTATTTTGTGCCACAACTATCGTGTCTAAGCCTAGTACGAGTTTTTTGGCTCCCGCTCTTTCGTAACCTAAAGTCGATTTTTCTTGTGCCATTCTTCGAACGTATTTTTCAGGAGTTTCATTGGCCATCACAGTCTCGTCTATATCTACTGGATATTGACTAAACGGTATGCCTATTTGTTTTAGTAATTCAGCTCTGCGAGGAGACTGTGAAGCTAGCAGTAACATCATTAATTTAGGCGCAGATGGCGGCGTATCTTACGCAGCAACCAGAATAACCAAGGCCATATCACCATAGAACTGGCAACGGGCCATAGGTAGTCAAACAGGAAATAAATATCGGTAAGCAAATGTTGAACCCAAAAAATCAATAAGTTGTTTAAAGCTGCTATAACACCAATAATGATAGATTGTTGCCAAACAGAATAATTGCGTAAGCGCTTATGATTGGTAGCCAATATGTAAATACATAGGCACATTGCAAAGCTATGCACACCCATACTGGTACCCAATAAAATATCTAGTATTAGTCCAGTAAAAAAAGCAACACCTACATTGACTCTATTAGGTAGTGCAAGTGCCCAATAACTTAACACCAATAAGACCCAGTCAGGGCGATATAAATCAGCAATAACAGGCATTGGCATGATTTGTAATACCAAGGCTATGACAATGCTCAAAGTAATAGAGTAATCACGCATGCTCATTGTACCGTGATCTCTACTTCGGAAGTGACGTCAAGTGTACGCTCTGACCAAAGCAGTAATAAATACTTTAAACGATCTAGTTGAGCAACTGGTTTTGCTCTGACTTGAGAAAACGGCCTACTTTCGTCTCGAACAATAGACGTAATAGTAGCAACTGGATAACCTTCAGGAAAAACGTTGCCTAAGCCTGAAGATAACAACACATCACCTATTTTTATGTCACTACTATGAGCGACATGTTGGATCAATAGTTCATTTAAACTACCCGAACCATTTACGACTAAACGTACGTTGTTTCGAGCTATCCTAACAGGTATTGCATGGGTAACATCTGCTATCAGTAACACGCGGCTATTAGTCGAACTAACCTGCATTATTTGTCCTACAATACCCTTATCGTCTAAAACGGGTTGTGCTTCAAAAACACCATTAATAGCCCCTTTGTTGATGACAATTTGGTGACTATATGGATTGTTATCTACTGCCATCAGTTCAGCGACTATTTTGCGAGTGTTGTCTTGTACAGGCGAGTTTAACAAACTACGTAATCGATCATTTTCTTCTTGTAAAAAAGTAAGACGCTGCAGTTGGCCGTTCATGAACATTGCTTCATGGGTCAACTTAGCATTGTCAATAAATAAACGTTCATGGGACACAAAACGGCTTGCACTGGCACTCAATAATTGACCGGGGAGATTGGCTATATACTGCAAAGGACTAACTAAGGAATTGAGATAAACACGAGTGGTGCCAAACCCATCTAATTTGTGGTCGAACAGGATCAGCGCAACAGACATCAAAAGAGCCAACGCAAGACGATTAGGTAGAGAGGGACCATTTGAAAACATTAAATTCATTAATTTGTGCCTAAAGGCGACAAGAAGTCGCCTTGTTTACTTCGAAATTTTAGTCACTATTATTCGTAGCTAAAGAGATCGCCTCCGTGGATATCGATCATTTCAAAGGCTTTACCGCCTCCTCTAGCAACACAGGTAAGTGGATCATCAGCAATCACCACTGGGATCCCCGTTTCTTCCATCAGAAGACGGTCCAAGTCTTTAAGCAATGCTCCGCCACCAGTAAGTACCATACCACGCTCAGAAATATCAGATGCAAGTTCTGGGGGAGACTGTTCAAGAGCCACCATAACGGCAGAAACAATACCAGTTAGAGGTTCTTGTAAAGCTTCAAGAATTTCATTGCTGTTAAGGGTAAAACCACGCGGCACACCTTCTGCTAAATTACGCCCTCGTACTTCAATTTCTTTTACTTCTTCACCAGGATACGCGGCGCCAATTTCATGCTTAATACGTTCAGCTGTTGCCTCGCCTATAAGCGAGCCAAAGTTACGACGGACATAAGAAATGATTGCTTCGTCAAATTTATCGCCACCAATTCTTACTGATGATGAATAAACAATACCGTTGAGTGAAATAATGGCTACTTCTGTGGTACCGCCACCAATATCAACCACCATAGAACCGGTTGCTTCTGATACAGGCAAACCAGCTCCGATTGCAGCGGCCATTGGCTCATCGATCAAGTAGACTTCACGAGCACCTGCGCCTAAAGCTGATTCACGAATTGCACGTCGTTCAACCTGAGTTGAACCACAAGGCACACACACCAGCACTCTTGGACTAGGGCGTAAAAAGTTATTATCGTGAACTTGTTTAATGAAATGCTGAAGCATTTTCTCTGTGACATAAAAGTCAGCAATAACCCCATCTTTCATAGGCCGTATTGCTTTTATGTTACCGGGAGTTCTACCCAACATTTGTTTTGCTTCACGTCCCACGGCCGCTACACTTTTTGGACCACCTGGACCGCGTTCTTGACGGATCGCAACAACAGAAGGTTCGTTGAGAACAATACCCTGATCTTTGATATAGATAAGCGTATTTGCTGTGCCGAGGTCGATTGATAAATCGTTGGAAAACATTCCCCGTAGCTTTTTGAACATGTAAAAACCGCGCTTTAATTAATAAGAATAATATTTAGCTAACTGTACCAATGCTCTGGGATTTGGGCAAGTACGGAGCACCAACAAGACCGTAAAAATAACAGTTTCAGCACATATTTATGAATTAGACGATAAAAGAAACATCAAAACTGTGTTATTAAATATAGTAAGTTGGAAGTTTTAGCGATAAACATTAAGTGTTCAAATGAACGAAGAAATGTTAAAAAAGCATTCTCAAAGAGAGCGACAGGCACGACGAGCAGTAGAAATTTTTTCAGAACAAAAATCCCCTGAATTATTCCAACGAAATCAAGGCGTAGAAAATTTCAAAGATAATTTTGAAAATCAGCTATTAAAGCGCACTAGTGAAGCAGAAAAAGATAAAAACCAAGCCTATGAGGCAAACCAAGCTAAATCTGAGTTCTATCAAATATGAGCCATGCAATAAGAACACCTTTGACAGATACTATTGGCTTAGCAGAGGTTTTGTTGCAACACAAAATCAGTCTTGAAGAAAGTGCAAAATTTCTGACTACTATTATTAATGATGGTCATCACTTATCTACATTATTAAGTGACATACTCGATATTAGTAAGATTGAAAATCAAAAATTAGAACTTGAATCAATACACTTTAACCTTCCTAGCTTGCTTGAGGAGATTGAACAAATTTGCCTTTTTAATTGCCAAAAAGAGCAACTTGATTTTGCGATGGTGATGGACTCTGCCATACCCCAATGGATAGTAGCAGACCCAACTCGACTCAAACAGGTGTTACATAACTTATTAAGCAATGCGATTAAATTCACTAAAGCTGGAAGTATCAGTTTGCATGTGAAATTTATACCTGACATCAGCACTTTGAAGATAGAAGTGATCGATACAGGGGATGGCATTGCTAGGGATAAGCAAGTTTCGATATTCAAATACTTTTGCCAAGTCGATTCTAGTACCACACGAAACTTCGGTGGTACTGGGTTGGGATTATTTATGATTAAAAACTTGGTGGAATTAATGGGTGGCGTTGTTGAACTGAAATCAACGCTGGGCAAGGGCTCAATATTCTGTGTGACTATTGTCTGTGAAGAATATGAAGGTGCACGTTACTCTAAATGTGACTCTATCCAAAACCAAGACATTACTGTTCCTAAACCTCTTTTGATCCCTTCATTAGTTGGCAAAATTTTATTGGTAGAAGACAACGATTTAAATCAGCAATTAATTATTTTTAACCTAGAAAAAACAGGTGCACAGGTAGATTTAGCGGTAAATGGGTTAGAGGGGTTACAAAAAGCACTGACAGTTCAATACGATTTGGTATTGATGGACATTCAGATGCCAGTAATGGATGGTAAAGAAGCGATGAGATCATTCCTGCAACTAGGTATCAGTACGCCTGTTTATGCTTTGACGGCCAATGTTATGCCTTCAGATATACAGGAATATGCGGCTATCGGTTTTATAGGATCTTTGGGTAAACCTCTTGAGTTAGAAAACATATACTCAGTACTTAGCCAACATTTATGCGTTTGTGACGAAAAAACTTACAATGAGCCACAAAGCGTTCAATTATTCATTCCAGCTCGTAAAGTTAGAAGATTATTTTATGCAGAGTTAGCTAAGCAACATATTGAAATAACTAAAAACATACATAACCTCGAATATGCTTGCCTGATCAAGATTTTGCATACTATCAAGGGCTCAGCAGGGAATTATGGATACGATGATTTAACTAATCTAGCTGAACAATCCTTGCTACTTTTGAGACTAAAGCATTATGTACAAGGGATCCAACATTGTACTAAGCTGAATCAAAAAGTTGGGGAAATATTATATGATAATAACGATTAACGTCTTATTAGTAGACGATGTAGAAAACAGCAGAGAGTTATTACGCGCTGCTATATTAGTTTGCATTAATGAACATAAAGTGGAAATCGAAGCTAATTTTTTCCATTCTGCTACGGGCGAATCGATACCCGAACAAATTAGTCAATATCAGATTGATTTGGTTTATTTGGACATCGAATTGCCCAATATAAGTGGCCTTGAGGTGTTAAAGCAAATTCGTCAAGCCAAGCCAGATATTATGGTGGTGATGGTTTCTGGCGAAAGTTCGCAAGAAAATGTGTCTATTGCGATCAAGACTGGTGCGAATGGTTTTATTGTTAAACCTTTTAATTCAGGACGAATATTAGACTCTCTACAAAATTACCTTAAGAAGACGCATCAATTATGAAATGTTTAGGCTTTACAGAACTTATGGACCTAGTGAAAACGTTTTTTCAGACGACAAACTCTTAGGACATAATTAAAAATTATTGTCCAATGACCTGCCTATACCCAAAATCATTGGAAATGCAGTTAGGCGACAAAGGAGCGAAGACCCATGAGCTTAGTTTACTAAGTGATTGCGGTTCGCGAGTGCAGTCAACAACGCTGCAGTTTCAAGGATGACGGGTATATACATTCTGCAACAGGCACTTGTATGCATGAGGTAATTGTTAGCATGATGGCTAGCTTTTTCAAACTACCGATGCATAACGAAAGTGCAATGATAAGAATAATTTGAGTTATACGGTTCCAAAAGGGTTACTTGATAGCAAAAATTTACTGTTGTGACATAAATCTGAAGTAACGTAACCAGGTAACAGTTATGTAATGCTTATGCTATTGGATTAAAAAAAAGCCAAGCATGTTACTCAGGTAAAGCTATTTTATTCGTTTACCCAAGGTAGATTAAAGTTAATCAAATACTTCACGCCAATGAATGATCCTGTCGTTGCCTCGAAATTGGCCAAAAGTGACAGTGGCTTTTGGTTGATCGTCTGCATTAATTAAAGTGTCTGCATTCCAATCATAATTCAAATGATTTGACCAACCAGTTGCATCATTGTTGGGATTTAACTGTAATTCTACTTCACCCTCAATACCTGGTGCATTAAGTAGCAAGTCATTGCCGTCGTCAGCTACACCTAACAACAACGTGCCAGTACTTGAAATATTGTTGATGTCGCCAGTAATATCCGCACTGCCACTCGGTAATAGCACAATATGATCCGCGTTTTCATCAAAAGCGATACTAGTGCAATTATCATCGGTATTCAGTAACCACTGGCCCGCATCGTAATATTGTGCTTGAATTGGCACAACCAGTGACTCAGTTTTAGGTCCATAAGTGCTCGGCAGCTCTAACCGGCCATAACGAATTTCTGTACCTATAACATTTACTATGCCCAGGCTATTACAACTGGCATTGGCATAGTTGTCTTGATAACAAATCGTGTTAGAGCCCGATTGACCAGTAAAAGTGGTACTAAAAAAACCATTGGCGAACATTAGGTTGATGGATCCATCAAAAGGGGATACTAAGTTAAAAGCTGAGTTGTTTGTGTCTACCTTATTATATTGAAATAACCCATTATAGATTGTTACAGTACCTGAACCGTCGTAATTGGCATTGTCGGAAACTACTGGAGCGTCGCCTAATTCTACTTCACTCGCGGTGCCCTCTGAAGTGTATGTTGAGCTGTCCAGATAACTCAAATTTGCTTCAAGAGTCAGTTCATCTGGTAGATAGCTCCAGTAGGCACCACTATAGTTCTCTGTTATTTCATCTAAGGCATTATAGGCCGTGACCGTTAATTGGGGAGATGTTTCAAAGCCCACACTTTGGCCAATATAGCTAAATACGCCACAGGTATCAGCTAAGGTTGGTTGCACAGTTGCAATAACGTCAAAATACGCAGGGTAAAAGTCACCTAAAGTTAAACTTCCGGAGGATAAAATTTCATTTCCCAAATAAGTATTATCTTTTACATCGACATTTATGCGTCCCACCTCGTCGTAATAAGCCAAAGCATATTGGTGTTCGCCATCACTAAAGTTTAATCCCGATGCTGCGGTAAAACTGGCAGCTAGTTGTGCACTCGATGAACCTGAATCTGAATATTTAAAAATACCATTGACCCCGGAACTATCGGGCTGTGCACGGTTGACTTTTAGCTGCGGGTTTTCAGCTTGGTAGTTGGGTAAAAGAGCATCGTTTATACCGTAGGCACCTATTGAAACGTTAAAGGGTACACCTGCGACATAGTTGTTTTGTTCACCTGAATTAGCATAGAGTAACTCACTTTGTTCAACAGCAAGCTGCAAATAACTGGGGTAGACATCAACAGTCTCATTATCAGAGTTGGTAACAGTGACACCTTCTACTTCAGCCTGGATACTTAAAGTTAATCGTCCAGCATCGGGGTAATTGAGTACAGCTAAACTCGCCACACCTTGGTCATTAAATTCAACTTCTATACTGCCGGTATTTCCACCGGTGCCATCCCCCATAATACTTATTCCACTCAGTGGCGTAAGACATTGATTAGGAGAATCGCAGTCATAAGTTAGGTCTATATCTTGAGTGCCTGCTAATAACGCTTCACACACATTATTATTACTGCGAACGGCACGTAAATTGACATTTAGGAAGTTGCTAGCAGCCAGTTGGTCAGACAAGAGATCACCAATACTTGCACCGTAAATTTCAAAGCCGTCATTTGAAAAGGTTATATCACAGGTTTCAGTGCTGCCACTAAAACAACGTAAACCGGCTTCTGGGCTGGCACTGACTTTTGCCATGGTGACGGTGCCCTCATCGGTCACATTGAGGCTAGTAGTTGTT
>OOFW01000025.1_pt1 | contig 18214 bp, 13 predicted proteins | sample 1670271 | NCBI WGS metagenome assembly OOFW01 (sample SAMEA98137918, study PRJEB22522) | marine metagenome | biome: marine biome; feature: marine water body; material: sea ice | place: Arctic Ocean | collected 07-Sep-2015 | depth 1.32 m
ATTAATGTTGTATTTTTTTAAATTAAAAACATATAAACCCAATATCAAGATAACTACAAAATATGAATAGCTAATATCGGGTATTAAACTGCCCCACCATCGTTTTTCAGGATTATAAAAATAAATTGACTGATAAAGACAAAAAGAAAAGACTGCTGCATACCTAAAACTTGCAATAAAACCGCCAATAATAGTGCAAATAAACAGCAATACGCTTATCACTTTAATAAACCCCACTTTTTTAATTTTTGCTTTATGTAAAGATTCTTTAACTGGAACTGTATTTGATATTCTCCCACAATCATTTGATGAAACTTATAATAATATTTTTCTAAAAAAGAAATATGTATTGAACGCCCAATTAAATCGTAATCATTTGATATTAGTTGTTCATTGGCAAGATGTTCGATGATATCAATTTCATGTTTCGATAGTTCTTGTTTCCACTTTTCTGCAAAGCTAGCATCAGGCTCTTTATTGGTATTAATATTTGATTTGTTTTTTTTGTACTGCGCTTTTTGTAAGTAATATTCGAGCATCTCTGGTTCAAATTCAAGTTGCAAGTGATGACAGATTTTTTTAATCTCTTGAGAGGTATCCTTTATGATATCTTCATACCGTAACAATAAAACTTGCTGTGGATTTTCTCGCATAAATCTTTTTTGTTCACTCACCTCAAAAAGCCAACGAAGAGTTCCGCTGTATACGTTAGTCCCTAGCCCCCATTTATTATTCTTGTATGAGTTTACAACACCTCTGCCATCACGAACTATTATAATAAATTTTGATTCTGGTAAAAACAATTTAAGTTGGGGTATATATTCAGTCAACTGTGGGTCCTTCACACCCCATAAACTATTTTCTGATTTTGCTAGTATCTGTTTAATCGTCACATCATGACGAGAATAAATTTGATCGTCTAAAGCGTTTAAAATATCCGTTTTAGATGTAGCGTTTTTAAATACTTTGAGTACATTGACTTCATTTTGAATAAATAGCTTTGAATGAGAAGACAATATCCTTGTTAAAAGAGTTGTCCCGGAGCGTTGTGTACCGAGTATAAATATTGGGCTTGCATAAGCTGAATCGTTAAATCTTTTATCCACACTGTTATACTCTTATTGAATGTACCTTCGCGAATGAGTCAGGATACTACATTGAATATAATGTAACTTGCCATAGTTAAATAATTATCATAGTTATAGCTTTTTTTGCTATATTCTAAATCAACGCCCATATGCTTTAAATTTATCTTCAAAATATGCTCATGATACTCAAATTATACAAATTATGAATAGACATCCTTAACATGAGCAGACGTACCCACTATACATGTGTATTCTTATATACAATCCATATTGCATCGTGTGCAATTAACATATACTCTTGACATCGTATGGTATTCAAATCAACTTTTGCTAGTCTTTTAATCTGTATGTGTTTTGCATTAAATGCACAAGAAAATAGCACTCCCTCCGGTATACAATCTGTCCAAGCTGTTGACTATGACATCGTTTATGTAAGACAACCCAGATATGGTGATGAACAACAAATAAAATGGCCGGAAGCATGGAACCCAGCTAAAGTCGAACCAGGGTCTGACTTAATATTACTGCACCCTGATGGTAGCGAAGAAGTGTTAGTCGATACGGAATTTGGAGCTGTAACTGACCCATTTATCTCGTTCAATGCTAAATGGGTATATTACAGTTTTTTCCCAGATGTAAGGAAGGAAAGCTTAAACCGACAACGTAGCCGTTTTCCGAAGGCTGGCGCCGACATTTATAAAATAAATCTTAAAACCAGAGAAATCAGCCGGTTAACCTTTCAAGAATTCACTCCCAATACGGGCAGCGGCAATTGGGATGAAACGGACCCCGTATCCCCAGAAAAAGGGAAAAATGCGTTAGGATATGGAATACTTAATATGGGCCCTGCCCCTGTGGCTGGAGGTAAAATAATATTTACCAGTAACAGAAATGGTTTTCAACCAACAAAAAACTTCACAACAACTACCATGCAACTTTATATAATGGATGAAGATGGCAAAAACGTCACTGCTATTGCTCCTATGACATTGGGCTCAGCCTTGCACCCTACACCTTTAACAGATGGGCGTATTCTGTTTAGTAGTTATGATAGTCAGGGGTTGCGTGATAACCGATTATGGGGATTATGGGCAATCAACCCAGATGGCAGAAAATGGGAGCCTGTAGTCAGTGCTTTTGGGCATGCCTCAGTGTTTCACTTTGCCACCCAATTGACCAATGGTAATATCGTCGCTGAAGACTACTATAATAAAAATAATTACGGCTTTGGTACTTTATATGGTTTTCCAGTAATTGACCAACCAGACGTGCCCAGATTTAGCAGTGCTCTAAAATCGGAAAATCCAGAAATTGAAGAAACGATTAATGGCAGGCATACTTCGTTCAAAATGGCATTTTCGCCAAAAGGTATTTATTCGGTCACCCCCTCTGCGACTTCCAGAGACAGAGCCGCCAGCCCAGGACAAGGTAAATACACACATCCTTCTGCAGCACCAAACAATGATTTGTTAGTTGTTTGGTCTGACGGCCCAGTAAACGCACTAAATCGTCCATCACGCTTACCTGCCGTTGACTCAGGTATATATGTGATACCCAATACTGATTTGGTATACGATGCCAGTCAATTAGTGAAAATTAAAAATGACCCTAAATACAATGAAGCTTGGCCGCGGGCAGTTGTAAGTTATAAAGCCATACATGGTATTAGAGAACCTAAGCAGCTTGACTGGCTGCCAAATAATGGCCAGTTGCATGCTCAATTACCCGAAGGAACACCTTTCGGACTGATAGGTACTTCAAGTTTCTATAACAGAGAAACCACCCCAGGAGTAGCCGAACCTGAAAAGAAAGCATTCGGTAGTTTAGACGCGTTTAATACTAGCAGTAATGGGCAAAGTAGTAACTGGATTTTACAAGGCGCCGACGCTGGCATTTATAATAATGAAGATATTTGGGCTGTACGTATATTGGCCATGGAACCCTTTACTGATAAAGGTTACGGGCCTAGTTCACACCGTAAGCGTGAATTCTTTTTTGCTAATCATGCCAATGAAAGACTGCGTATACTAGGTGAAATACCTTTACGTAAATATACTGAAGATGGCAGCCCAGTGTTAGATTATACGGGGGCTCCCGACACCAGTTTTCTGGCCAAGATACCTGCAGATACACCTTATACTTTTCAGACATTAGATAAAAATGGCAGTGTTTTAAATATGGCACAAACCTGGCATCAGGTGCGCCCTGGTGAAGTGCAGGCAAATTGCGGTGGCTGCCACGCCCATAGTAGTACTCCTGTCGACTTTGAACAAACTGCTGCAGCTCAAAGTGACTATGCCGTGTGGGATTTAAGCAGCACGACCCCTTTATTAAGCCAGACTGTGAATGATAAACCTACACTCGAACATATCGATAGCCCAGCAGTCACTGTTGAATTTTATCAGGACATCAGGCCATTATTACAAGGTAATTGCGTCAGTTGTCATACCAAGAACAGTAGCATACCACCGGCGCAATTAGTTTTGGATGACTATTCTGTTAATCAAAAAACTTTACTGCCCAATGACTACAGCCGCTTATGCAACGATGGTCGTGCAGAATGGGGCATACCACCAGTCATTAAAAATGACAGATGGAGGGGAACTAATGCTAGTCGCTATGTGCGAAAGTTTCAAAGCCGCCGAAGTTTACTTATTTGGAAGTTATTTGGCACAAGGTTAGATGGCTGGAACAACGAAGATCACCCAACTGAGAGTATTCCAGGTGATAAGTCTTCGTTGCCTGAGGGGGCTAAACAAAATAATGCTGATCTAGACTATACCGGCAGTATTATGCCCCCGGTCGGGTCAGGCAAGTTAACCAACGATGAAAAGTTCACTTTTGTGCGCTGGATTGATTTAGGTTGCCCCATTGATACGTCTAAGGGCACTGAACGCGAAGGTTACGGCTGGTTCTTGGATGAGACCAAGCCCACATTAACGGTGACTTACCCCACTGCGGGTAAACAACAAATAGTGCTAAGTCAGCTATTAGTGGGGATAACTGATGCATACAGTGGCATTGACCTTTCCAGCCTGTCAGTGACTGCAAATTTTGTAATTGATAATATTCCGGAAGGTGAGAATTTAGCCAGCGCAATGACAGAAATAAGTGATGGTGTGTATAGACTGCAGCTAGGCAAACCCATTTCTCATCTCAAAAATGGGCGTCTAAATGTCACAGTAAAAGACTTACAAGGGAATATCACACGAGTTTCACGACATTTTTCAATCCATTAGTGTGGGAACGGTAACACTGCAATAACCAAGAAGGTCTGTTTAAACAACGAAAAATCAGCATATATGCTTCTTACTTTTAATTTGAGCATAAACCACTACTAACATATTGTTTTGTATCACTTTCAGTTTAAACAAGTTAGAATTTTACTGGTAGATTTTACGAAGCGTAAATACGGTATTAATTTGTGCATTACAGGCAATAACATATATATTAACGCCCTGAAAATCGTGTAGACACAGAGATTTAAGTTATTCATGACTGTCCGTAATGCTGTTTTATTCACATCGATAAGTGCCTATTTAGGTAGGCTTATCAGCCTCATCTCTGTAATGATTATTGCACGAATGTTATCCCCAGAAGAACTTGGGGTATATGCCATTGCTGCATCTCTGGTACTCATTGTGAGTGAACTCAATTCTTTTGGAGTGGGTAACTACCTGATAAGAAAAGATGAATTAAGTAGAAATGATATTAAGAGCGCACTTGGATTAAATGTATTAATTACAAATTCACTAGGTTTGCTTTTAATTATTTTTTCAACAGCTATTGAACAATTCTACGCAAAATCTGATATAGGTTTACTTATTCTAATATTAGCCCTAAATTTTTTCATCTCACCCCATATAGGCATTGCTAAATCATTATTGGCTAGACATTTTTTATTCAAACGAATTCTAATAATCAATATCATGGGGCTGGTAACACGACTTTGCGTGACCATTTCACTAATATTCCTCGGCTATAGTTACTTCTCTCTTGCGATTGCGGCTGTGATTGGTTCTATCGTGCAGTTATGTTTTGTTGCAAAATTACGGTCTGAAGAACATGTGTGGGTACCTCATTTTAAAAATATAGGTAATATTGCCGTTTTTGGTGTCTACGTTACCTTTTCTAATTTACTACATAAAATGTCTGTAACCATTCCTGATCTTATTATCGGCAAAATAGGATCAATTGTACACGTGGCTCTTTTCTCTCGAGCCATTGGTTTTTTAGAGTTTGTTCAAGGTACCCTGGTAAGTGGCGTGCGCCCCGTTATCATGCCTTATTTTTCTCAACAAAAAAGATTGGGCTTAAATATTGAAGATCCTTATTTAAAAGCCTGCAGTATGGTGGGTGTTATTTTGTTGCCCTCGTTAGCGGTTGCCGGTTTAGCAAGCAAACCAATTATTTTCTTATTTTTTGGTAATCAATGGGTCGAAAGTGCTGATTTGGTTTCCATATTATGTATATGGAGTGTTTTTAGAACCCTGCATGTTTTTGGGCCTTCACTACTGATTACACATGGCTATGAAAAAGTTCTGTTTGTCAAAGCGCTAGTAATATTTGTCGTCACGGCCGTCATGGTTTACATGGGGTATCAGTTTGGATTATCAGGCGTAGCATGGGGATTTACCATTGCAGGATTATTAGATTTTATTTATACAAGTTTCTTAATGCAGTTATTGGTGGGCCTATCTTTTTATAAATTCTTAAAATGTATGCTTCCAAATATTATTATTGCTCTTTTGTGTGGCGGTACAACATATCTAATCGATATGACTATTGATTTTGACAGCGCTAATGCCTTTTTTAGTATTGCATTACTGGTGCCTATCGTTGGGCTTGTTTGGCTGGCAACTTCAATTCTCTTGCGCCATCCAATTATCATAGAGCTTTCTAATATTCGCGGTTTGGAATTTTTTAAAAAAATTAAAGCAAAAAAACTATAATAGTTTTAGGGGGTATTACATTGCGATAGTGTTAAGTTTGAATCCTATTTAATATTACTTATCTACTGTCAGACTTATCTACAATTTAGATTATTATGCCTTAACTTCTTAGGACTCCAGCGGAGCAAAGATAAAAGTTATATCACAAAGAAATAAATGCATGCCTATTTCCGGACTCTGTTGAGTGGCTAACTCAGTTTTACTGATATTTTACTAGGCAGGCTGACAATACTGGGGTGAGAAACCTTCTGTACTTCCTAGTGCACTACCTTGGGCTGGTGATTTTTTAACTTCGACATTGTATATTTTTTCGTTGAACTATTTTTAAGCAGTAAGGATATATTCTGTATTTTAAGTTATCTATATAAAGTCCGTTCGCACCGTTTTATTTACAATAGCTACTGCCGCACATTTTTAATCCGAGTCGCTAAACGGGTGTATTCATCCAGCATCTTTTTTGTCATCAGTATTTTGTTGTTTCTCGATTAACGAGCTCCATAGGCTTCAAATACTGACCATAAAAACTTTTATATCTAGATATTAATACCAGTATCGATGTTGAACATGAAGAAAGAACAGTAATGCATAACATTATTGAATATTCAATGGGTTAGGTTATGATTACTTAAAACTATACAGTGTGTGACATCATTATGGGAAAAACATGAAATTAGGAATAGTAATTCCATTAAAATCGAAACAGATTTCAAAAAATTGGTTTATAACCAGTCAAGCTTTAAAAGCAACGTTAAATTCTATTTTACAGCAATCCGTTGATAAATATGAAGTGGTCGTTTGCGGTCATGACAAACCTGATTTTTTAGAAGACACTACCTATCAGTCTATAAATTTTGTTACGACAATCATTCCTGCACCTGATCGTAATTCCCCAAACTTTAGCCATCGTGATTTAATCATTGATAAGAACATTAAAATAGCAATTGGTGTGAAGTTTATCAAGCCACGAAATATGGATTATTGGTATCAATTAGACTCAGACGATCTTCTCCACCGAGATTTTGTCAAAATAGTGCAAAAAATTGACGGTAAAGCAGGGGCAATTATAGAAGGTGGTTACATTATTTATAATGCTCTTAATAGAGCAATAACAACAGACGAGATGTCACAATATTGTGGCTCTACGTCAATTTTGGCAGATAAGTATGTTTCAATACCAGAACAATTTGATGAAGAGTCTATCAAACAATTACCTTGGGCAAACTACCCGCACATGGCCATGCACAACTTTTTTAAACACGAGTTACAACAGCCGTTTGAGAGTATTCATGAAAAAGTACTCGGCTATGTTTTAGCAACAGGTGACAATATTAGCGATAAATGGCGAGACTCACCGATAAAAGCACTCAAGGCTTATTTGAAACCTTTGATTAAGGGCCGTAAAATTACTACTGAAATAATTAAGCAATTTTCAATGCTGGATTGTAGTAATAACAAAAAACAGTAATCACTTGTACGTGTAATTCAAGGATTATCGGTAAAATTAGTTTGTTGAAAACCATTATCTTGGTGACCACGAATTAACCAATTATTAGCTAATGTCAAAGCCGTCTGGCGTATGTTTTTTTATTCAAAAGGGGGACAATCGATTTAATCAATATATCTCTTTTTTTTATTGTATTCGATACTATCTGTAAAGCTTATTGTTAAAAAAAATAAAATTAATAAAAGACGTTTTTCTCTTGCAACCATAGTCAACTCTATTCTTTTTAGTATTTTAACGAAATAAACGCCTTATTGTATGTCTCACTTTTTTCTAAGATTTATCTGTAAATTCCTGTTCCTAGGCCATATTAGGTTAGCTTGCATCAAGGGCAAACCCCTTGTAAGTCTCTGTGGTAATTTATAAATAGCAAAAACATTAAACTTAGATACTGTAATCTTTATCTTAAGGCATGCTAATTACTGAGTTTGCATTCCATTCACTCAATTAAACTCGCTGCTTGTCTGGTTTAAATCGGTGGTTATCGTGAACCAAACATATATGAATATAACGACCGATCTTTGTTTAGTTTGAATGAACAAGAGCCTATAATCGCAATTAAGTTCAATCTCTGTTTATCGTACAACTCGATAACCCTTAGGAATAAAATTGAGCACTAATATTGATAAGCAGCGAACAAGCAACAATAGTTTATTCTCAGTTATTTTATCAACCATCTTAGTTTGTCTGTGTATGTTAACTTTGTGGCATTTTCCTATAGGCAAGGTACATTTACTCTTTGCACTCACATTTTACGCTGGGCTGTTGTATTTCAAACCATTCTCATGGCTGATTATTTTACCATTAATCACAGCGGGTTTAAGTTTAGCGCCATGGAGTGGTCGATTTATAGCTAACGAACACGATCTGTTTGTTTTGCTCACTATTGCTATGGGCCTATTTCGTACCCGCACAATATCAAACGGCCCCCAAGGAAACATGCGACTCGCAATAATATTTAGCGCTTATTGCTTGATTTCTCTGATAAATGTTGAATTCTCCGCAATTCTTAAACCATTGACACAAAACCCATACTTTTCCAATACTTATCCTTTTGCTGTTACAAAAGGAATTATCTTCGCTTTAGGGCTCGCATGGGTATTTAAAAAACAAATCAGCCTAGATAAACAGACTTTCATCACCTATCTGATAATAGGAGCCGCACTTACCTCTATACTGCTGTTTATAATAGTCTTATGGGAAAGAAGAATAATTGGCTCTGTTTTTGACGCTACACCTTGGATGCGAGTTGCGCATTCTTTTTTGAATTTTACGGGCGCATATCGTATGACAGGTATCATGGCCGATATGCATACCGGTGGTGAAAGTTTAGATGGTATGTTTTTAATATTAGCACCTATTAATCTGCTAGGCGTGTATTGGTTTAAAACTCAATCAGGTAAGGCTTTTGCTTTGCTTGGTTTACTATGTTTAATTTATTGCGTGTTAGTTGGCTTCACGCGTGCAACTTATGCTTCGGTGGCTATAAGTTTAGGTGCGTTAGCGGCTTTACAATTTTGGTGGCACTTCAAAAACAATAAAAATGCTAGTCAATTTCCGTTAATACCCCTCGCTCTATATACGCTGTATACGGTAAGTGTTTTTTTTGCATATTCACAAGCAGGTTACTACACAATAGCTGCTGGCGGCATTGCGCTGTTAGGTGCTTTATCAATTAAATACTTTAAACATTTACTACGCCATGGTTACTGGCCTTCATTAGTAATGCTTAATTTTGTTGTAGTCTTTATCTGTATAGACAGTTTTTATGATAATGCTTGGGTTGCTAAATCTACTGAAAATCTGTCCATGTTAGTGATTGCCATTATCGGAATGATAGGCAGTGCTATGACTATCAATTTAGTAAAACAACAATCAAACACTTCTTCTTTATATCCTCATATTGCAGCCATAATAGTCGCTTCAGTATTAGCTGTTGCACTAGGGGGGACGAGAATTCAAATGAGAATGGATACTACCTCAAAAGATTTAGATACCCGCCTCGCCCATTGGCAAAGCGTAATAGATTCCTCACAATGGTCCATAACCGATACATTGCTGGGTAATGGTTTAGGAAGCTTTCCAGTCAACTATGTAACCAGTCAACCAGATTTAGTTAGGCGTATAGGTAGTTTCACTTTGGTATTGGAGGGCAGACAAAATACACTTATGTTAGGCGCTGGTGAAGACTTAGCATTTGGACAGAGACTGACGATTACCCCCAACACTGACTATAAAATTGAGCTGCAGTTAAAATCTTATTCTGCGTCAAAAAAAACTAAGTTGTTTTTATCCTTGTGTGAACGCAATTTACTTATTTTTGAGAGGTGGGCTGTTAAATGCGAAACACAACTAGTAAAAATAGAACCAAGTCCCCAAGTGCAATTGGTGTCAACTACCATAAATAGCAATAATATTGGAACTAATATAGGGATAAAACGCTTACCTACCGTACTGCTATTACGTTATTCAAGAGGCACCGCACCTCTAGAAATACAAAGTATCAAATTACTAGATCCGTACTTTCAATCCTCGATACGAAATGATAACTTTGCACAAGGCACAGATCATTGGTTCTTCTATCATGATTTTGAGCATTTACCTTGGCATATTAAAAATATTTATCTATCAATTTTCTATCAACTTGGGGTGTTGGGTAGTTTGTTATTCTTAGCTCTATTATTATTTGCAGCCAAAAACCTGTTAAATATTAACGATGACGGAAAAGCTTTAAATAGCACAATAGCAAGTATTATCTTAGGCTATTTAGCATTTGGTGTATTTGGCGACCCATTAGACTCTGCCAGGGTCAGCTCCTTATTTTTTATGTTATTGTTTTATTTGGCCAGTATAAGTGAACTCAAGCATGCGTGATTGCTTAGTGCTAATTTAGCGCTTTATATAAATCCAGTCCAATTAAAAAGTGAAATTATCATTTTGAATATCTTGTTTTTAACACACCGTGTTCCTTTCCCCCCAAATAAAGGGGAAAAAATAAGAACTTATCACCAACTCAAACACCTGAGTGAACTGGGCCATACAATTCATCTGTTTTCACCATACGAAGATGAATCAGAGTTAGAACATTTTAATGCTCTGCTAGAGTCTTTTTGTGCAAAGGTTGAATCGGAACAGCTTAAACATAAAACCATTCGTTTATTAAAAGGATTAGCTAAAGGGCAATCCTTAAGTGTTGCAAATTTTTATGATAAGAATCTACAACTAAAATTTGACCACTTTTTATCTATTAATACTGTTGATGCAATATTATGTAGCGCCTCCTCTATGGCAGAATACGTTTTTAAAAGTAAGACTATCAACACCTTAGATAAAAAGCCCTTGCTCATTATGGACTTTATGGATGTGGACTCTGACAAATGGGGGCAATACAAACAAAGTAGTTCATTCCCTATGAGTTTGGTGTACGCAAGAGAACAACGACTTTTAGCACAATATGAAAAAAAAATAGTAAAGCAATTTGATGTCAGCTACCTAATTGCAGAGGCCGAAGTGTCGCTATTTAATCAAAAAGTGATAAAAAGTGACAAAGTACATGTAATGGGAAATGGACTCGACACCACTACCTTTTATCCTGTTAAAGTGAAACAGCAGAATCCTGCACCAGTATTTCTATTTACCGGTGTAATGGATTATAAACCCAATGAAGATGCGGTTATTTGGTTTGTAAAATCATGCTGGCCAACAATAATAACTAAGCATCCTAATGCTAGATTTGTGATTGCAGGTATGAACCCAAGCGCTGACATCAACCAGCTAACAAATGATAAAGGCATTGAAGTAACGGGTTTTGTAGACGACATTTTACCATATTATCAACAAGCTGACATTTTTGTTGCTCCTTTCAGACTAGCTCGCGGTGTACAAAATAAAGTATTACAGGCGTTTGCTTGTGCATTACCTGTTATATCTACCCCAATGGGTGCAGAAGGCATATTGTGCGAACCAGACAGAGACATATTAATAGCCTCAACCCCGGACGAATTTATTCAACAGGCAAATCGATTAATTTCACAACCTGCTCTTGCACAAAAAATTGGTCAAAGTGCTGAGCAAAAAATTAAACAACATTATTCCTGGCAGAGTCAATTGCAGCCATTAGATGACTTGCTTTGTTCACAGGATAAGCAATGAAAAGAGTCTTAAAGCATATCCTCTTCACCCTATGTGCTCTTCTTATAGCACCCATTACTCTTCTGTATTTTGTGTTTACTGTGATTTTCAATAAAAACTCTGTGCTAGCCACTTGCAGCCAGTTATTAAGTCTACTGCCAGGTAAGTTAGGTGTGTATTTAAGGGGGGGCTTTTACCGATTTACCTTTACACACTGCAGCCCTGATGCCGTCATTTCTTTTATGGTGTTGTTCTCACAAGCAGACACAGAAATAGCCGAGGGTGTATACCTTGGCGCTCAATGTAATATTGGTCGCTGCAATATAGGTAAAAACACTTTACTAGGTAGCAGCGTGCATATTATGAGTGGCAAGGGCCAGCATAATTTCGATGATCTTAATGTACCGATTAAAGATCAAGGTGGGGTATTTGCAAAAATTTCCATCGGTGAAAATTGCTGGATTGGTAATGGATCAATGATCATGGCAAACATTGGTGATGGTTGTGTTGTCGGTGCGGGGTCAGTAGTCATCAACGATATACCTGCTCATTCAATTGTTGCTGGTAATCCGGCAAAAGTACTCAAAAACAGGTTGGCCTAAACTATGTGTAGGCATTTCTCTAGGTTATTTAGCCTACTGATTGTTTGTTTCTCAATAAGTAGTCCTAATGCAACCGAGAAATTTTTCCAAACAATTTTTGTTAGTAATGCATCTGAGCTTTATCAGGCTGTCAAAAAAGCGAATCGTTCCAATAATGGTACCGATATTGTGCTCGCAGACGGACATTATAATATTACTCAAAGGCTGCAATTTACAGGCTCTCACATCAGCTTAAAGTCTTTATCAGGTGATCCAAAATTAGTGATCCTTTCTGGACGGGGCATGAAAAAAACCAATACAACAGAAATACTGATTGATGTAAGTGGTTCTCACATCAGTTTATCGGGGTTTACATTAGAACAATCCGCTAATCATCTGATCCAGGTTCGCGCTGAAAATAACGCCGATAATTTTACTTTAAACAATTGCGTTTTAAGGGATTCGTACGAACAATTACTAAAGGTATCTGCTGCGCATACTGATGAAGCTGCATATGCCGACAATGGTCGCATAAAAAACTGCTTATTTGAGTATACAGCAAGTATTGGTCCCCAATTTTATATTGGTGGTATAGATGCACATAGGTCAAGAGACTGGACGGTAGACGGCAATACATTTAAAAATATCGCTAGCCCATCTAAACATGTTGCTGAACATGCGATTCATTTTTGGGGAAAAAGCTCAAATATAACAGTCATTAATAACACCATTGAAGACTGCGATAGAGGCATAGGTTTTGGTTTAGGTCATAATCCAATCAAACAAACCAATGGCGGGCTGATAGAGAACAACATTATAAGAAGTACAAACCTGTCACACCCCTATGCCGATGCAGGCATCATTCTAGAAGCCAGCCCTAATGTTCAGATTATTAGAAACCAAATATATATTGAAACCAGCTATCCAAATGCCATTGAATATCGCTTTGCGGCTACCAAAAATATACTCATCAAGGATAATATAACTGATAAGTATATTGTATCCAGGGATGGCGGTCAGGCAAAGTTATCAGGTAATCAAAATCCAGTTTATTGAAGCGAATAAACTGGATTTTGATTACTTTATACATTGCCTTTAGTTTGGCGATAATTTGCCAGTAGGTTGCCTACAGTTGTGCCCATTAATCTTGGTAACACTATAATAATCATAATGGCATAAGCGCAGCAGAATAGAGTACCAGATAATAAAAATAAGGATATTTGCCCTAATTCAGTTTGTGTTGTCAGCCATTCAGTAAAGACAATAGATATACCAGACATCACCGCCGATAAAATCAGAGCACCGACAATCTGAATGCACTTTAAAGGTACAACAATATGCAAAGCGATGGCTATCAATAAGGTTGATGTCAGCCCAATTAACACCCGTAACCACAGCATATTATTTAAATCATCATATAGCTGCAAATACGTTAATAACGTGCCCACAATCACTGCCAGACTGACGACATCAAACATAAAAATAGCTTTGACTTTACCCATTGCTGTTAAGGCGCTTTCGATTACCAATAAAAAGCAGTAGTAAAAAAACAATAACGACATCACTCCCAAAATCTCGCCAGCGATTACCCACTGTGAACCAAGTAATACATCAATAATAAGTGCCGGATAAAATGCGATATAGGTAGTGATAGGCACAACAATAAAAGACACCATGCATAATACTTTGCTGACGCGATGACCTAGTTTAGTTGGATGGTTCTTATAATCTTTAAAGTCAGCCAAGAGCGGCTCTATGGCAGGCCCTAATATATTATATCCTGGCAACATAGCGACATCTCGGGCCATATGATAGTTACCTAACTGCGTGCTAGTAAAAAACTTTGCAACCAGCACAGTATCAATCTGCGATCTCAAGTAACCCAAAATACTCTTACCTAAAAGCCATTTAGAAAATAACCACTGTTCACTGACTTTTAGCAAACTAAAGGATGGCCGAAATGGCTGAATTTTATAGGCACCCAATGTAAAAACTAATGCTCCTACTATGTCGGCAATCACAAAAGCCCAGTAACTCTGCCAGTTAAGTGCCACAAAAATAACCGTTACAAAACTGGCTATTCGCTGCACTAAAGACAAATAAAACACCTTCTTATAATCTAACTCTCTTCTTAATAGCAACAGGCCAGGGTTTTTAAGCGCATTAATAATAAGTGTGACGGAAGCAACTTGTATGGCAAAACTGAGGTGGACCTGCTCAAAAAAGCTAGCAATTAAAGGGCCGATTGCAATCAATAATAAACACATCAACGACTTTAATAATATGTCTAGGGTCCAGGCAGTATTTAAATCACCATCAAACACCTCAGACTTTTGCACTATGTATTGTTCTGAACCCGTATGCGACAAAATATCAAAGAGGTGTAATATAATCGCAATAATAGCAATCATCGCAAAATCTGTTGGCGTAAGTATACGCGCTAGGATAAGCGTACTAACCAGACCAATGAGGCGACTTATAAATTTAGCTCCACTTGAAAAAGCAGCGCTGGCTAATAACCCTTTTGCAGCTATCACTGGTTAAACAGCTGGCTAGCCTTTTGAACATGTGCCTGCCAATCCAGTTCTGACTCAACATGTTTTCGGCCAATTTCACCCATTTTATTACTGCCCTCTGGGTCAGCCAGTAGTTGAGCAATAGTCATTGCTATTGAATTTGCTTGGGTACAGTCAATCACAAAACCGCTCTGGTTAATAAGCATCGTTTCTTTGGTACCACCAGAGTCACCGGCTATAACAGGTATGCCACAAGACTGTGCTTCAACCAGCACCATTCCAAAGCCCTCAATATCATTACCAATAGTGCGGTTAGGTAAAATAAACACATCACTTTGCTGATAACATTGAATCATTTGTTCATCAGTCACGTCAGTCAAAAATTGCACATGGTCATTAAGACCTAACTCTGCAGTTAAAGCCTGAAGGCTTTCAAGACATTCTCCACGTCCAATAACCCCATAAAGTATTTCTGGAAACTGGTGTTTTAACAAAGCAGTAGCTCGGATCATCATGTCCTGCCCTTTACGCGCTTGAAGTCTGCCTACAGTGATAATAACTTTTCGACCTTGCCATCCCATATGTTGTTTGAAAGCATTATCTGCTGCTGCTGGCACAAACAACGATGCATCTACTCCTGGATGTAAAACATGTATCTTATCGTCACCTGCATAATTGAGGCGTTTTACAATATTGGCGCTGTTATGGCTGTTACAAATAAGTATCTCTGCGTGTTTACATACTTGTTTAACCATTAGGTTGTGTTCACCACTTGTGGCAGCGGTTTCCACATCTTCACCATGCACATAACACAGGTAAGGAGTCCCTGTAATTAACTTTAGTATCCAGGCTGTGACTCCTTCATGGATGACTCGCCCGCAATGAATATGGGTAATTTGATGCTGCTTGATAACTTTTCTTATTTGTCTGAATACACGCCAGTAAAACTTTAGCCCGCTGATACTTTTTAAGCCCCATTCTGAAGACGTAAGTGACATGCGTAGAATATTAAACTGATGAGTCTTATCAAACTCTGAGGCACCTTGTATATCGTCAGCCAAAATCAGATATTGCTCTTTAGGTAAACGCGAATATAACTCCCAGAACCATCGACCACTTCCCCCAGAAAGAGGAGGAAAGTTCTCAGTTAGCACTAACACTTTTTTATTCATAACTTTAGCTCATATCCATCGCAATACTTCTTAGTTTTTAACCGATAGGTCTTAACTATGCAAGCCTGTGAAAGCATCTTAAAAACGTTGCTCTAACAATCTGTTAACGGGAGACGCCTATAATATCATATTGCCCCATAGGCACTTGTTCAAACAAACTGAGATTACGATTAATAGGTGCGCTTTGATAAAGGGGCACAGTCCAGTCAAAGGGTCGATATTGCTCAGCAGCGGCAAATAAATCGTCGGGGCTGTTGTTTGTTCTGGCTAATACTTGTGGGTGGACTTCTATAAGTATAATGACCTTCTTAGCATGTTTAATTAATGCCTGCGCTCCATGTATTACCTGAATTTCTTGGCCTTCTACGTCAATCTTTAACGCTACAGTTTTTTCTACTAAAAATTTATTTTGCTTAGCTTGCCAGCTATCTAGAGTAGTAACTGTAGTGTCCCCTGTCACAATATTGTCCATGTTCCTATCTATATAACCTTCGTGGTCATTTAATCTGTCGGTATCTGCATGGAAATAGGCGAAGCCATCAAAATCAGAAACGGCTGCGTTAACACACTGTGCCTGTTGACTTAGATTGTCTAAATTGTTGACTAATACTTCAAAAGATTTGGGGTTGGGTTCAAACGCCACAACGTTTTTTAAGTTTGGACAATTAACCGCCACTAATGATGAAACGGTGCCAATATCAGCACCAAAATCAAACAGAGTAAAAGGTGTTTTTAGATTGTCTAGTACATCGCAAAAAGGTTTAAACTCATCCAGGTAATAGTTTTCTGGCCCTTTCTCTAGCCAAAAACACCATTCTCCCAACGGTACATTAAATGATCTGTTATCGATGGTATGTTTAATTACTTTGTTAGCAAAAATCTTAGACAACCATCGGTAAATTTTGTGTTTACCTCGCCATTCTTTTTTTTGCATTAACACTAATAAATGATTCATCCAAGCTGGAAAATATCTATTATTATGCATAGTTTAAACCTGTCTATTCAATGTTAAAGTATTGACTTAATTCTTGTATATTATTTCGGGTGATAGCGGAAAAGGTGGCAGTGTCTTGCTGTACCGATACATTGTCAGTTTCTTGTGAAATGGCGATTAAACCACTACCAACATAACTTCCCATCAGAATTTTGTAAATTTCATATAGTTTAGCCTTTCGGTTATTGGTAAACACCTTACCATCTATCACATACCAGTAACTTAAAAGACGTTTACCTCTGGGGTTAACAATAACGGATATATCTATTACATTATCATCATCCAACTTAAGCCCACTTTTAGATTTTAGGGTCCATGCTTGTTCTGGGTATAGTCTATTCAGCGAGTTAATAAGCTCACCATGTCCTCTGGGGTACCACACAACATATACGTCTGTTGGTATATCGTTTAGCTGTTTTAAAAATTGTAGTTCTGTGTGGGGCTGATTAAATTTTGGTTTCCATGTGCTGGTATAATTGGCATTGGATAAGTCTTGTTCTGCCTTTAACAAATTACTTAGATTACTCTCGTTGTTTGTTGGTTGATCAAGTTGCCCGTTGATAAAACTAAACCAAACTAAAAAAATCAACATTATGGCAACAATACTAACGCATGATTGATAACAAGTTTTAACACTTATCACTGCAGAATATGTTGTTTCAGTTTGTTGCTTTTCAGCAGAAAATTGCTTTTCTCTTACCAGCTCGCCTATACCTAATAAGCACACAATCACTAGGGAGAAAAATATCCAGCCATAAACTAAATGGTCAGCACCAACCGCATGTTCCATATCGGTCAAATAACCAGTTAAAATAATACCAAACACTCTAATAGCGTTTGCTATAATCGGAAAAAAAATAGAAATACAAACAAAGATGATCCTGCGTTTCGTTGACTGCATGTTTAAGTAAGCATACAAAGAGCCAATCACGACAGAAGCAATAAAAAAACTGATTCCAGAGCAGGCTTCGGCAACTAAAAACTGCCCCTGCGGGATCTCAATATACAAACCACTTCTATATACAGGAATGCCACTCCAATTAAGCATCACCATAGACAAGTCTGCGGTCACTTCTTGCAACGCAGGTATTAATTCTTCGCCAATAGGGATACAAAATAATATAAAGCCAAGTGGAAAGATAATTTTATAGGCTAATCTATTACCAATAAACGTCCACAAACTAAGAGGTAAAAAAGTGAAGGTAGCCACATGCATAAAAAGTTGCACATCACCCGCTAAACCGACCGCATAAATCGTCAAGCTTCCAACACATAAAGG